>Ga0123354_10017790_pt1 | contig 11136 bp, 9 predicted proteins | sample TergutLab28metaG_2_FD_97872 | JGI IMG/M metagenome (GOLD analysis project Ga0123354, IMG submission 97872) | Labiotermes labralis P4 segment gut microbial communities from Petit-Saut dam, French Guiana - Lab288 P4 | ecosystem: Host-associated > Arthropoda: Insects > Digestive system > Gut ... | reverse complement strand
TGATTTGTCGGAGCATTTCACCCTCGAAAGGGCGCGTGACATCGATCGCTGCTTTCAGGGCATCCACGCGTTCATACAGATTCATCGAGAACCGCCTCCCATTTCCCGTCTGGGACATATTCCATGATATCACCGGGCTGGCAGCCGAGCAGGGAACAGAGTGTCGCCATGTTTTCCCACGATACCAGCTTGCTTTCACGGATAAGTTGAAGCGTCGCCTCCCCAAGCAGCTTTTCCTTACGTATTCTATAAGTAGAATACCCTGCGGCTTTGAGCGTCGCCATGACGTCAACTTTGTATCTTATGGGCAATTTTCATCTGCCTCCTTTGCGCCCTAGGCTTTCGTGTTCTGGGCGCACTTCTTTACATCACTATTGTAACACATGTATACACATATGTCAAGTGTACAATATGCATAAGAATATACACCAAATAAAAAATGTCTACCTTATATGCAATAACAAGTCGTCAGTTCGAGTCTGACCGGAAGCTCCATCTCCTAAACCTACTTTTTAAGTCTAACTAAAAAGTGGGTTTAGGTTTTTTACGCCCTGAAATCAGGGCTTTTTTCATGTCTTCAAGCGAAAAACAACAAGCATCACTCTATTGAGCTGATTAACCCCACCTATAGGGTGGAATTAAAACTTATGAATTGGAGGAAACCAAAATGGCAAACTTACCTTATGGCTTCACTTACCGCATGAATGAAATTGTCGTTGATACCCAAAAGGCAAAAAACGTCAGCATGATTTACGATGCCTACCTCTCCGGTCTCAGCCTCGGCGGAGTATCGCAGATGCTCTTTGAAAAACAAGTTTCCACCCCTTCAGGTAAAGACCGATGGGCTACCACAGTCCTGTTCGATATCCTTACAGATGGCCGGTATGTTCATCTCGTTGGATTTGAGCGTTTCATAGCAGCTCGATTTGAAACAGAGTGGCGATCCAGATTTGATCAGGACACGGGAAAGCGAAAGACCACGCGGTATCATTCCAAGAATGTACTGAGTGGTCTTTTTATTTGCGGAGAATGCGGCAAGAGTTACCGGAGAGTACAGCGAGCCTCTGGCGAGATGGTATGGCGTTGTACCAGCCGGGTGGAGCATGGCAACAGGATATGCAAATCCTCGCCCACCATTACTGACCAAGAGGCGATCCGGTTCGTCAGCGAAATATTGGGTGACCAGCAGCCTGATTTTGAAATGATCAGAGAAAAAATCGTTTCTATTGAGGTAGAGAACGACGGCACTTTGACGCCTGATTTCCAGCAAAGTGAGGTTGAAGAAATGATGATGAGATGATGTTAAACCCGTAGGAAAAACTTACTATAATTTTATACAGTTTTTGCAAAACCCTGGTATTGGATTTTACATTAATTCCATTACAATACTGCTTGAAGTATAAATATATTTAGGAGGAAACCCAAATGCAAATACCTAACAGGGCGAAAAAGTCGTCCACACCCAAGCGGGCATTATCATTTGTATTGATGCTTTCAATGATTATCAGCATGATGATCCCTGCGTTCGGTTTCAGTGCAGCGGCAGCCGAAACAGGAACAGACGTTGTCCTTATGTCGCTGACACGAGAAGCGGCTACCGCAGCCGAAGCTGGCAATCAGTTCGATGCTGATTCCGGCGTTTACGCAGGTGTATCCAACCTGACTGCTTGGAGCAATAATACTCAAAGGGCAGTCGGCGGCACAGGAAGAACACCCATCGTTTTTAACAACGCTCAAACGACCGGGGGATGGAAACCGGTCAGCGTAGCGGGTCTAGACAACGCCGACGCGTTTCAGATCAAACTATCAACGCTTGGGTATGAAAACATCCGCTTCACTTGTTCGCAGAAATCCACAGGAAGCGGTCCTGATGCGTTCTTACTCGCGTACAGCATAGGAAATCCGGAAGGCCCATATACCGTAATATCGGGTTCCGAAACAGGCACAAACGGAATACCGGTTATTACCAGAGTGAGCAACGACACCTATGCAGCCCTGCGCCCATCTTATGATAATTTCGTTCTCCCCGCCGATGTGGAAAATGAGTCCGAAGTTTATCTAAGAGTCATTTTCAACGGATTGACTAACTTAGGCGCGAATGGTAACACGTCCATTAACGACATCGTCATCATTGGCGATGGAGAAGGCGGCGGTACCGTCAACCCTCCCGTTGTTGATAAAACCGCGTTAAGCGCACTTATCGACTCTGCGTTTAATAAAGTACAATCAGATTACACAGCCGAAAGCTGGACGTCATTCGTGAACGCTCTTAACGGAGCGGTAAGCGTATTTACAGATGCAAACGCGACACAGGCACAGGTAAACAATGCAATTACCGCATTGAGCACCGCGATGAACGCGCTTGTTGTGTATGTCCCCGTCATTCCCGGCGGCGAAACCGACGTCGTGCTGATGTCGCTGACCCGCACTGCGGCCAACGCAACGGCAGATGCAGGCAACCAATTCAACGCGGATTCCGGTATCTTTGCAAGCGTGTCGAACCTGACTGCTTGGAATAGAAATATGCAGGTAAGGATCGGTTACGCAGGCAGCAACAGAACGCCTATCGTTTTCAACAACGCTTCATGCGACGAAAACCTAACCGGTGACGATCGCGGCTTTAGGTCGGTAGGTTCCGCAGCGATAGACGCAGGCATCACGGTAGACACAGCGTCTGCGTTCCAGTTGAAATTTGAAACGACTGGATATGAAAACATCAGGCTTTCATGTACACAAAAATCAACAGGCAGCGGTCCTGAGAATTTCATGCTTGCTTATAGTATCGGCAGCCCGACGGGTTCCTACACAACCATACCCGGTTCGAGGATGACTCCCGTAAGAGCAAGCAACGATACATACTCCGCGCTTGCGCCCTCCTATGTCGATTTCGAGCTCCCTGCGGAGCTGGAAAACAAATCCGAAGTGTATCTCCGTTTCTATTTGGTAGACTCGGGATATGACACCGTTTCCGGCAGACGCAACGGCAACACAGCCATCAACGACATCGTTATTATCGGCGATGTGACAGATGATAAACCCGTTATTCCTGGCGAAACCGACGTCACGCTAATGACAATGACCCGCACTGCAGCCAACGCGACAGCCGATGCGGGCAACCAATTTGACGCTGATTCCGGCGTTTTCGCAAGGGTGTCGAACCTGACCGCTTGGAACAGAAATATGCAGGTAAGAGTCGGCTACGCAGGCAGCAACAGAACACCTATCGTTTTCAACAACGCTTCATGCGACGAAAATCTGACTGGTGACGATCGTGGCTTTAGGTCGGTAGGACCCGCTGCGATCGACGCGGGGATCACGGTTGACACCGCATCCGCGTTCCAGTTGAAATTTGAAACGACCGGATACGAAAACATCAGGCTATCATGCACACAAAAATCTACGGGAAGCGGCCCGCAGAATTTCATGCTTGCTTACAGCGTCGGCAGCCCGACGGGTCCTTACACGACCATACCCGGTTCAAGGATGACACCCGCGAGAGCGAGCAACGACACATATTCCGCGCTCCAACCCACCTACGTCGATTTTGTACTCCCCGCGGAGCTGGAAAATCAATCCGAAGTATATCTCCGCTTCTATCTGGTAGACTCGGAATATGACTCCGTTTCCGGTAGGCGCAACGGCAACACATCCATCAACGACATCGTTATTGTCGGTGATGAAATTGGCGGAACTACCAAGCCTACCGTCAACAAGACCGCGCTTAGGGCGCTGATCGCGACGGCATCTGAAAAGGTGCAATCCGAATACACAGCCGACAGTTGGTTCGTATTCGCGCAAGCCTATGAAGCGGCGCAGATTGTAGCCGCAAACAGCAGCGCGACTCAAGCGGCGGTGGACGCGGCCAAATCGACGCTGCAAAGCGCGATGGACGCGCTGAAGAAACAGAATGTACCCGGCGGCGAAGGCAAACCGCAATCTCAGTGGGGTACTTTTGTTAATGAGATACCGAACAATATCTCCAACACCTTCACCGCCGATCCAAAAACCACCCGCACGATAACATGGCAAACCGGTACGGGCGTTTCTGGTGAAGTGATTATCGGCGGCGTTAAATACCCGGCGGCGACGACGACAATCGGAACAAAGAATCATCACCGCGTAGACTTAACCGGACTTACCCCCGGTGCTACATACACCTATGTGTGCGGAACCGAGGGCGCTTACAGTAATTCATACAGCTTCACCACAGAAAAAGCAAATTCCATTCCGTTCAGCATCATCCATGTCACTGACCCGCAAATGGGCGCGGGTTCAGGCAACGCGGCAGACGCAGCCACATGGAAGCGCGTCATGGAAGCGGCTATCACTGCTAAACCCAATCCTGCGTTCGTGGTAAACACCGGCGACGTGGTAAACAGCTCGGTCGAGGCGTCTATTCCATTCTACTTCGACTACGCGCAGGATATCCTCGCAAGCAACGCTTTCGTGTATTCGATGGGCAACAACGACACAGGCGCTTGGTACAACCGTTATTTCTACACGCCGGACAACGGCCCGCGCAGTGAAATATACAGCTTTGAATACGGAAACGCACTGTTTATCAACATCGACTCCAACGTAAGCGGCCTCGCAAACAATGCAGCGTTTATGAACTGGTTTGAAGATACCCTGAAAAACAGCGATGCGACCTGGAAGGTCGTCATGATGCACCAGGGCTTCTTTGGTCGCAGCGCTTCGCCGAACGCCATCACCGATATGATGTACAAGTATGGCGTGGATCTTGCCCTTATCGGACATAACCATTTCTACTACCGCAGCTATATGATCGACGGCAGAGGTAATCTTGTCGATGAAGGCGGTGTAGTATGGAGCCTGCCGCAGTCTGCCGGCAACAAGCAGAACGACACGGCTAGCAACCGTAAAGACATGGCAATGAACGCTACCCCCGGCCCGATGTTCTCCACCTTTGATTTTAACAAAGGATCTCTTGTACTCAACGCTTACACCGTAAACGCGCAGGGCGTCGCCACATTGTATGACACCTATACGCTGACGAAAGAAATCGAAGAAACCGAAGGCCCGACAAATATTCCGACCCACATCACGACAGCCCGCGGCGAAAAGGATAACGCCATCGGTTTCTCGTGGTACTCGGACAGCGCCGCATCCGCTAATGTCATCCCGCTTGAGAGCGTTGTGCAGATTGCGAAAAAATCCGATATGGTCGGAAACGAGTTCCCGGCAGCAAAATCAACCACATACTCAGGCGTACCGGTAGCCGCGTCAACTGGCAAATATTCCAATCAAGTAAGCGTGACAGGCCTTGACTTCAGCACCGAGTATGTCTACCGCGTGGGCAACGGAACTTCCAACAACTGGAGCGACGTAGGTTCCTTTAAAACCGGCGGCGGAGCCGGAAGCGCGTTCTCCTTCCTCTACGCTTCCGACGCACAGGTGACAAACCCATCTGAGGCTGCGATATGGAAGAACACACTGGATAAGGCACTGGCCAAAAATCCCGACGCCGCGTTCATGGTACACACCGGCGATCAGGTGGATACGGCAAACAGCGAAACCGAGTTCAACGCTTTCTTCACACCGCAGGCCTCCCTGCTGAATATGCCGCTGATGCCGCTGACAGGCAACCATGACAGAGCCAACAACTTCGGCTGGCACTTCAACGTACCGCAGAACGGAGCAGCCGGCATACAGAAACTCGGCAACGCGAACTACTGGTACATGTACGGCGACGCGCTATTCCTCGTATTGGATCAGGCATCTAACATCACGACACAGATCAACTGGATGCGGGATGTCATCGCTGCCAATCCGAGCAAATGGATAATTGCATCGTTCCATGAAACCGTTTACAGCGTTTACGGCAGAGGGCCTACCAACCGCGACGCGCTGAACGCCGCTTTTGCGGAACTGAATGTTGACCTTGTGCTTCAGGGGCATGACCACTCATGGATGCGTTCGCACATCATGAAAGACGGCGTTGCGACAGCAGCGAATGTCGTTGACGGATACTGCGCCAATCCTGACGGCACTGTAATCCTCAACATAGGCGGCGCAGGTGCAAAGCAATACACTATGGGATCAGGCGGTTCTAATGGGAATGCCTCGTCGCCCTGGGTTGCTTCGTGCAGAAACGGTGAACCGATGTACGCGGTGATCGGCGTAACAGCCGATACGCTGACAATCAACGCTTACCTCGCCGACAGTACAGTCGCGTTCGATACTTTCGCTATTAAGAAAACGTCGGCTGCCGTGGTCGATAAGAGCGCACTTGCTGCGGTGATCGAAATAGCTGTTGCGAAAGTCGAAACAAATTACACGGTCGAGAGCTGGGCAGCAGTCGCAGCTGCGCTCGTGGAAGCGCAGCAAGTCTACGCCAACACAGACACCACGCAGGAGCAGGTTGATGCAGCAGTTATTACTCTGGCAAACGCGTTGAACGCTTTGGTTGAGAAACCTGTCATCAGCAGAGCGGCTCTGACAGCCGCGATTAAGGCGGCACTCGCTAAAGACGAGGCGCTGTACACCCCCGAAAGCTGGGCGGCATTCGACATCGTGTTCAAAGATATTCTGCGCGTTTACTTTAATGACGACGCTACGCAGGCACAGATCGACGCGGCGACCGCAGGCCTGATGAATGCGATGAACAAGTTGGTCGCAAAGGTTAAGGTAATACTTGTAAGCGCCTCTGCATCGGCTTATGTGACCAAGTTGAACGGCAACCAAAATGATCTCACAATTACCGTCACCGAAAAGTATTCCGATGGGTCGACGAACTTGATAAAAGCGACGGTCAGGATCAACAACAACGCGGCGGGTACCTATACGGTCGGTGGTTATAAAGTTTATGTGGATACAAAGGGCAATGACCAAATCCGTGAATGCAGGATCGTTGAAATAGCTGAAGCCGCGTAACACAAATCGTCTCTAACGACAATAAATGCCTGAAAGGGATAAAAACTCTTTCAGGCTTTTTCATTGCTGTAACGCATTATTACAAAAGGTTTTTGTTGTTGTGCCACAGGGTAAAGGATGCCCAGTTTCCTTTGTCCAAAAACTCCAAAATTAGAGTCGAAAAAACGGAATAAATGAGTTTTTAAGCCATTGTCAATTTGCATCACTCTTTCAAAACACAAAGCAAGAGTCTTTGATTTTGCATCATACGGTCTGCCGGATCGGTGGAAGGATTGGACAAAGTTGTTCACGAAAAAAATTTACAAATCCACACATTGACAGATTTCTATGTGAAGCATATAATGTGATATAGATATTTTTCAATGTGAGGTGATCCGTTTGACCAATACGCATATGGACAACGCAAAGGTGTTCAAAGCTTTCTGCGATGAAAACCGCCTTGTGATTCTGGAGATGCTGCAGAGCGGAGAAAAGTGCGCCTGTGTGTTGCTTGAAAAACTGAATATAACGCAACCGACACTATCCCATCACATGAAAATCCTCGTTGACAGCGGTATCGTGTCGGCGAGAAAAGAGGGCAAGTGGACTCACTATTCCATCAGCGCGGCTGGCTGCGAAAACGCCGCTATGCTGATGAGAAAGTTGACCACTATTCTGGAAACAAAATGTGAGGGGTGCTACACATGAGCGAAAAATGCTGTTGTTCACAAGATGAAAATTGCTGCCCTGAAAATACGGGAGATATTCCTGTCGTTTCCACGACGTTGTCATTCACAGACCACCTCGGCGCATGGAAAGCCCGCTGGGGTATCGGCCGTATGGATTACACCGTGGAACCGGGACTATACACTGTGGGTGCGCCTGATAACGAATCCCCGGTTTTTGTGAGCGCAAATTACAAGCTGACGTTTGACACGTTGAGGAAAAACCTTGATGGTTTGGATTGTTGGTTGTTGATACTCGACACGAAAGGTATTAACGTGTGGTGCGCGGCGGGTAAAGGCACATTCGGCACGGATGAATTGATAAATCGCATTGAAGCGTCGGAGTTATCAAAATACGTTACCCATAAAAAGCTCGTTCTGCCGCAGCTCGGCGCCACAGGCGTGAGCGCCCATGAAGTCAAGCTGCGTTCCGGGTTCGACGTGAACTACGGCCCGATACGGGCAGAAGATATCAGGGCATATATTGACGCAGGCTACGAAGCCACTAAGGAAATGCGGACGGTTCAGTTCAACCTGTGGGACCGCCTTGTGTTGACGCCGATGGAACTGGTGCCGGCGTTGAAAATAACGCTGCCCGTTATGGGCGTCATGTTATTAGCGAACAAGGTCATTGCAAAGCCGTTTGATAAAACCGATTTTGGCGCGTTTACGGGGGCGATATTAAGCGGCTCGGTTGCAACACCCGCTCTGCTGCCATATATACCCGGTAAAGCGTTCGCGTTGAAAGGCTGGCTTGTTGGTTTGGGTGCTACGGCAAAAATCTTGGCTCTGACGGGCGGGTTCAAAAAAGGTAAACGTCTGCTTTCAGCAGGGCATTTACTATTGTTCCCTGCTTTATCTTCATACCTCGCAATGAACTTCACAGGTTCGTCAACCTATACGTCGCCGTCGGGCGTAAACAAAGAAATGAAAAAGGCGCTGCCGTTTATCGTGGGAGCGGCGGCGGTAGGCGGGGCGTTGACGCTCGGCGTTCACCTTTTGGGCGGGAGGAAAAAGAAATGAAACATAGATACTTGAAAGACGTAACTACACTTGCATATAACCCGGATAAATGCGTCGGATGCGGACGCTGCACGGAAGTCTGCCCGCATGGTGTGTTTGAAATAGAGGATAAAAAGGCGTTGATTGTTGATAAAAATAGCTGTATGGAGTGCGGGGCTTGCGCCTTAAACTGCCCCGCGAAAGCGATTGAGGTCAATGCGGGCGTTGGTTGTGCGGCGGCGATCATATATAGTTGGTTCACCGGCAAAGAGCCGACTTGCGGCTGTTCCGACGATAGCGGCGGCAGTAAGTGCTGCGGATAGTAGGTGATTGAAATAGAAAAATCAAAGAATACAGGCATCGGATTTTTTGAGCGTTATTTAACCGTTTGGGTACTGCTCTGTATGGCGGCGGGCGTTTTGATCGGTAAGTTTCTGCCCGGTGTCCCTGCCTTTTTAGGGCGGTTTGAATACGCGCAGGTGTCTATACCGATTGCAGTGCTGATATGGGTAATGATTTACCCGATGATGTTGAAAGTGGATTTTAAGAGTATCAAGGACGTTGGTAAAAATCCAAAGGGGCTTTTTGTTACATGGGTCACGAACTGGCTGATAAAGCCGTTTACCATGTTCGGAATTGCAAGCCTGTTTTTCTTTGTGATTTTCAAAGCCTTAATCCCCGCTGACTTGGCAAAAGACTATCTTGCCGGGGCTATCCTGCTCGGAGCCGCCCCCTGTACGGCGATGGTCTTTGTATGGAGCCATCTGACGAAAGGAAACGCCGCCTATACCGTGGTGCAAGTAGCGACAAACGACTTGATTATCCTTGTGGCGTTTACTCCGATTGTGGCGTTTCTACTCGGCGTGGGCGGCGTAACAATCCCGTGGGACACGCTGTTATTGTCGGTCGTATTGTTTGTGGTGATACCGCTTGCGGGCGGCATCATCACGCGGAACGCAGTAACAAAAAGCAAGGGGCTTGATTATTTCCAAAACACTTTTATCCCGAAGTTCGGGAGCATAACGATTATCGGGTTACTGCTCACGCTTATTATTATCTTTTCGTTTCAAGGCAACGTCATTATAGAAAATCCCCTGCACATCGTTTTGATTGCCGTGCCGCTTGTGTTACAGACGTTTTTGATATTCTTTATCGCCTACATAGCAAGCAAAGCGTTGAAACTCCCGCATGACATAGCCGCCCCTGCCGGAATGATAGGCGCGTCGAATTTCTTTGAACTCGCCGTAGCGGTGGCGATTGCGTTATTCGGGACACAAAGCCCGGTCGCGTTAGCAACGATTGTTGGCGTATTGGTGGAAGTGCCTGTCATGCTTGTGTTGGTGCGGATAGCAAATAATACGAAAGGGTGGTTTGCAAAATGAAACGAGCATTGATAAATCCCGAAAACTGCCGGATTTGTGCTGAATGTAATGTTGCCGCCCTATGTTGGTCCTCAAAAGGCTATTATACGAGAGGAAGCGACAGATATTCCGTGGGTGGACTTCATGCTATGCCGTGGCTGTATGAAGTGTAAATTGTTTTGCGCCAACGGCGCTGTACTGGAAGACGTGAAACCGTGCAACAGCGGTTTTGCGCGAAGCTGGTAAGATGGGAAACAATGGAAGCATATATAGACAAAAAGAAATGTTCGTCAGACAATCGTATATGTAAGCCGCTCACAGAATGTCCCGAAAAAGCGATCTCGTGGATTGAGGACGAAGATGAACCGCTCGGTTCACGCATGGAGATTGACAAGGATAAATGCACGGGGTATGGGATATGCGTTCCACTTTGTTGCGGAGATTGCATTGAAATCAAATAGGAGGATTGTCAAATGAGTTGTCCGAATGTGAAAGAGTGCGCCTGTCCGAAAAAGACCTGCCCAAACAACGGACAGTGTTGCGCTTGCGTTATAAAGCATAAAGAAACGGATAGTTTGCCGTATTGCTTGTTTTTAGATAATGACGGGGATAAAAGTGTTGTGAATTATTATCGGAAATTGAAAAAGAGGTTTGAAAAATAACGTAAATATTAACGGGAGGAAATACCATAAAATCAATCGCGTTGATTCTATACGGTGACAGCAATTCCGCTCGAAACGCTTTTGTAACTGAAATATCTAAAATGAGCACTTTTGCCATAGTATATAAACCTGCTTTCATCTCTAACTTGGAAGTGGGTTTAGTACTCTTTTGACTCCAGATGTGAAAAAATAGAAATGATTACTGTCGCCCAAAGTGGAAAGCTGGAGTTGGAAACGAGGCTGAATCAGGAATTGATACTCATTTGATAAATAGCGAAGTTTATAAATTGATAAAAGCAACGAATACAAATGTTTGTGATTGTGATATTTAATTTGCTGTTATATACTCTCCACATAACAGATTGATGGTCAGTCAGGAGAGTATTATGCGGGAAGTAGACTGGAACGTGTTCGCATACTGGAGGATGTTCAAATACATTGATATTCTGGATCGTAGGGAGCGTATAATTGATTCGGTAAAAGATTTACGCGAAAGCTCTTTGCGGAAGATGA
>Ga0123354_10017789_pt1 | contig 11138 bp, 11 predicted proteins | sample TergutLab28metaG_2_FD_97872 | JGI IMG/M metagenome (GOLD analysis project Ga0123354, IMG submission 97872) | Labiotermes labralis P4 segment gut microbial communities from Petit-Saut dam, French Guiana - Lab288 P4 | ecosystem: Host-associated > Arthropoda: Insects > Digestive system > Gut ... | reverse complement strand
TTCACCACAACTCTCCCCCCCCCCCCCCCCCCCCCCCTCCACAGCCCCCCTTTTTTCCCCCCTCTCTCTCCCCTTGTTTTTTTGTCGCCCCCCCCCCCCCCCCCCCACACAAGACACACTAATACAGTCCTTTCTGATCAGCAGTTACATGAATAAAATCATAAATATTTGGGAGGAATTTACTTCCACCATCTTCAGACCAGTCCTAGAACAGTAAAATCACCCTACAAATGGAAGCAGCTAGCTCCTCCAATCTACATGAGACCATATCTCAGTAGACCTGGATCTTCAACCTAACAGTCACTCAGCTAACCCAAGAATTCCCCATATAACTGTGTTACCAAAAGCCTGCCACTGGACCTTATCCTTGCCACATGCATCCAGTCCACACTGTCATACCCTGCTGGTCTAAGGTCCATTTAATATTATCTTCCCTTCTATGCCAAGTTCTCCCATGCGGTCTCTTCCTTTCGAGTTTTTCAACCACATGATTTGAACAACGCCTAACTTAAATTATGTACCACACATGATTTTGTAAGAACATTTTTTTAAATTAAGCATAACTGTTGTAACTTAACATGTTATCACACTCCATACAACGGTCACTTACTCTTAAAGCTCTTTGGTTGCATTCGCTATCATAAACATAAAGGAAACCATCATTAGCACCCCCCAGTATTTCTCGTCCATCTGATGAAAACCCCAATGAAAAGATACAGAAGCGCCGTTCTTCAGGACATAGTGGAAGAGCATCCTGATTTTCTGAGTCGTCAAACAATCGACAGACATGAACTGCAAAACAGAGGACACAAGAAAATTCTATTTTCACAGTAATCCAAAACACACTCATCTAAAAGACAAATGAGCTACAAAGAATTAAACAAAAGGAAGTGTGAAGCTGTTAATGTAACAACACTTCTGGCCTCCCTTCCTTCATTGATAAGAACAGGGTAATTGAAATTTGATACAATCATGACATTATTAAGAGGTCACCCAAACATGTTACTTTTCTAATTTCTTATGACAATAATATTAACACAACAACCATGTATATTTGTGGGTAAGTGCAACTCCAACCATTTGGTACGAGGTCTTACAGAAATTGTATTACATTCAGTACAAAATACTACTCACATGTTAAAATTTACAATCATTATTAATATAAAACTTCGAGGTTACACCTGAGGAATTTTCAGTCATCAGAATTTGAATTTGTAAAAATTGTTCACAGAACTGTGTCGCAGAATAGCATGATAATTGACTCATATTTCTTGCTAACCTCAGCATACAAACAGAAGCATATGCAATGAAGTACTTAGAGATATATTAGAGCTTACTGCTTTTAATGATATGACAACATAAGGCTTGAACAGAGCTGGAATAAATATTTTATGGCAGCAAAAAGCTGCCACGTATTAGGTTACAATAAGTAACTGAATGCTTCATAACAGCATTTGTATAAGAGAATTAATTTTTTTTTGTGGGTCATGAATAAAAGTACAGTGCTTTTTATTGTGATGTAAATTACTGATGTTGCTCATGACATACAGAACAATGTAATAAAGAGGGGTTTTTAATTGTGGAAACCTATGTAAGGAAGAAACTCTACAGAGTGTCATAGCAAATTTATAAGCCAGATTCCTTGAGATTTCAATTTCTTCCAGATCAACACTGAATCAACCATGGACACAATTTTGAATAACAGGTTCCTTGTTAAAGAAAAAGCTAGAACCATCACCATGTGTTTTTGCAGAAGGAATATGAGAAGACATTTAGTGAGTTCAAAAGCATGTCTGTAAAAAATCTTCAGTACACTTACAAAAGGAAGCTGGTGTATCAGAGTAATCTACAAACATAACTACAAAACAACCTTATTTGCTTAAGAGTTATGTAAAAACCCCAATCTTTGTTGCAACAATACCTTTCTGCAACTACTTTTGTGAAAAAGTACATTGTGGTGAAGTCAATCCACTGCCAACTTACATTATAGATGAGATTACAACTGTCACATAAATACTCAAAACAGAAGACAGCCTGCTGGTTGGCAGATAATCCATAAACAAAGGACAAACTTAACAAATCATCAGCCACACAGTATCAGCAATTTCTACACATGAACTGTGAACAGTGTTTAATAATTCATTCTTCAGGTGTCCAGCATCTCTATGAGCGAAAATGGACACCTCAAACACGTACTAATCTAGTGTATTACCACTGCACCCACCTACAAAAGTCAAACCACTTCCCAACTATCCCTTCTACTCCACAATACAAATGGCATAACCTATTCATCACCGAAGAAGTACAAAAACTTACGACATTCTGACCAGCTTGAGTAAACAACGTAATTTCCATCTGGACTAAATGCTGTGTCCAGGATACTCCAGCCCACATCACGTGCCTGTATTGTCTTCAGAAGTTGAAATTTTCCTTCAGCAGTGTGATACACTCTCAAATTACGATCTGCAGGAAAAACGGCATTAAACATGTTTTAAAAAAGAGTTAATTTTGGTTGCATTACAATTACAATACAAATGTGAAGCCATCAGGGACTTGCATTACAAGGACATGGTCAGACATAGAGATAAAAAGAGTTCAAATTTTTTTACTCATACGTGTGGCCATGCCACGTCTTTGGTGGTTAGTTGCAGCCTCTCACACCAGAGGTTCAATCGGAGGCCAATGCACGTGGTACTTCTGGTGGACAAAATGGCACTGCAACACGCTCTTCTCCAGGTACATTGATTCTTCCCTGGCAAGCATCATTCCATCTATGCTCCATACCCATTATTTCATTCACCTACCATTAACACTATATAATCTTAAGTGACAGTCTCAATAAAATATTTCATTTTTCTCTTCTCCTTCATCATACAATACTTGTGTCAACCCTCCTCTTCTTCTTCTTCTTCTTCTTCTGCCCACTAGACAACACAGTCAAAGGATTTCTGATCCTACCTCATATTTATGAGGTATCAGATATGTACCCCAGTTAAGTGGATATTGTGACGGTTCTGATGGACTTCCTCAGTCTTCTAGGAAAATTCTGAAGTACCTTCAAAGATGCCCCTCAGGCACTCACAATTATTGTAAGAGAAGTGGCGTTCCCGAGATCCCGAGCTACCCAATGTCTCCAGGGGTCATAAATACAGATTGAGGGGGTTGGGTGAGGAGGACTGTGTATGGCTAGAACGCACAAGCTACAGGCTGGCTGGAGCAAGAGGCAAATAGTTTGCTGACAGTATGAAACGGTTTACCAGTGTCACAATAAATACAGAATATAACAGCTCTGAAAGAAGTAATTCTCCAACAACTGTTCACAAAGTACAATAAACATATGAATTTGTGAAAAAACTATGCAACATACTGCAGCACTTCTATGACCATTGTTGGTTACTGAATATGAGTGTTTTACAAAATGACTCCATTCACCTTGACAAGCGCTGAGAAAGTAGTTTCCATCTCTCGAATATGTACCACAAAACGCTTTACTGTGATATTTAGCTACAGTCTTCATCTTGTTAGGGATGTAATTGCTGGCGATCTTACAGCAATCTCCTCTGGTAAAGGAACTTCGGCCAAACATCCCTCTCTGAAATGTGAAACACAGTCCTTTCTCTAGTCCCCCCAAATTTACAGAATAGTAACTTTCATACTTCATGAAAAATATTAGAAACTGCACACTTTATTCGTTCAAAATGACTATATAATGAATGCAAACACATGACAGCCATACAAGAAATGCTGATCTCCTATTAGAAATATGGCACAGATATCCCCCAAAGCAAAGTTCGCATTGTGTCTATTCTTGCAGTGGAATACCATGCAGTCAGCATATGAAATGAACTGAAATAAGGATACAGCACTCGTGTTTAAGCATTTCAATCCATCATAGCAGCATGTGACTTATAAATAGCTGTGGTAAGTGGCATAATACAACATGGATAAAATCCTTAACCTGGTTACAATCTCTTATTACCAACAAATATACATTTGTTGACACTAAGACAGTGTAATCATTCACACAGGATGGAGCAAGTAATATGAAACATTACCTACAAGAAATATTTTCACATTATATGTGTATTAGAATTTTTTGTCACAGACATATTTTCCAACTATCACACACTGCAAAAGAGTGGCACAAATATTCCTGCAAAATATGACGGAGTAGCACAAACAGTTGAAAGAAATAATGTGAATACATGAATTTAAGAGGAAACACAAATGAATGCTGATGTCTCCTGGGACATTACACTGTTTTTAAGTTCTAACCTTGAAAAAAAATTAATTCACACCAGCATTAGTTTAACCAGACAAGAGGGAAATGTAAAACAACAGAACATACTACTGACATAAGATACTTAATTCACTATGAAATGTGCTTTCAAGCTCACGCACTCACTTTCTCAGTCAGGTTGACTGACTGATTGATTGATGTGCGATTGGGCTCAAGACCTTACGGTCCTGTTGCACCTAGGCCTTAATTAATGGGCCCATTGTGCCCCATATTAATTTATGGAAGCCCTGTTGCTTCAATAAAGTTCCAGACAGCCCCCAGACTTATACTCTTAATGTCCTCTGGCTCCAGGTAGAAGCTGCCCAGATACACATGTATGAGTGAAGCAAAAGCTTCACATTCACAAAGAATGTGGGCCGAGGTTTCATCCTCTACTCCACACCTCCTACATGATGGACTGTCTGACAGCCCCATTAGGTGAAGATGTCTCCTCAGGGTATTATGACCAGTGAGAGGACCAGTAACAGCCCTGGATTGTGTCCTGTTACAGGACAGAAACCTAGCCTTGGCACCCAGACAGGGTCCCAAAATTAACTCTTGAGCCTGTCTTTGGGTGTTGCCAAGACCTCGCCACCATATCCAACACTGGTTAACCAACCAATGTCTAATCCTTCTTTGTATATCCTGCCTAGAGACTCCCAAGGCTGGCTCAGGTCCAACAAACTTTAGAACACAGCCGTCCCTTGCAAGCTAATCGGCGATCTCATTACCTCATACCCCAGCATGTCTAGGGACCCAATACAACCCCACCGCATACCGGGTAGAGATATCATTCAACACCTTTTGGCACTGTTGGACCAATTGAGACGCTGTTCTGACAGCCTGAAAAGCATTCAAAGCTGCCTGACTATCCGAGCAGATACTCACACACTTCTCTGGTCTACTCTGAAATTGAATTTCATAAACACGCGCCAAGATAGCATATATCTCAGTCTGAAAGACTGTGGCATATTTTCCTAGAGAAAAACTAAGCCTTCTTCTCACAGATTGCCCATAGACTCCAGCCCTGGCCCCCTCCTTTTCAGTCAGGTGTACATCTGCCCACTGTCATTTTGAGTAATGCATCACAGCAAAACAAGTACTTACACTACACAAAATTTATAAGACATTACAGTCTTGGTTTCAACGTATAAAACTGGTGAGGTGAGCAAATGCTGGTGATTTGTTCAAAAGCATACAACTAATAAAATTCAGACTGATTCTACAAAACTAAGAAAATAAACAGAAAAGTGGTCACTTAACAATAGTTCAATTATACAATTAAACCATGGGATTTTAGGGTGATATATTTTGAGAGATAAACTCATATGTACAACAATAATTGTACAAATTTAAATCTATATAATATTTTCCATTCAAGGGAAACAGAACTCAAACTTAAATTTTAAAACTTCCGTCTTCTGGCCTTTGACTTTTATAACCATAATCTGAAGCCAGTGACACTAAATTAAGGGTGTCCAAATTTTAGACCATTATACAAAGTATAAAGTCTGGGTTATGAAAATATGTCAGAGAAAGTTTAAAGCATTCAGATCCACACAAACATGTGATAAACTATCACACTGTACTGTTCTATGTCTTTATGCCACATTTTTGAATTGGAAATATAAACAAAGATGAATTAATGACATGAAATTAAAACATTTATGTCACATCCCATGACAGAATATGAAATGACACTGCTGCTCCTGGATATATACAATGGCTATTTATCCTCCACTGTTATCATAACAGAAAGGAAACCAGTTTAACGTTTTAAAAACTACATACAACACATTACTATAAAATTTCCAGCACTAATTGAAAATGCACATACTGAGAGGCCCATTTATCTCTCCTCATCCACATGCAGCAGGAGAGTATGGCCCTCTTAAAGAACTGGCCTTGCATACAAATTCTCGAAAGGTAACTTCTCTGCAATACAGTTGCATAAAAACTCTAGCCCTAGTATATCATACACATCACAAGACCTGTTCCTAATTTTCCTTCTTTTAAGGGATTTTTTTGTGTGGGTGGGCAGGAGGAACAGCAAGTACAGTGGGCTGGATTCTATGACTACCAATTCTTAATGCCTCAACTGCATTTAACATAAAATCACAGCAAACCCAAAAGACATAATATTGCTTTTGACATTATGTTTCACTCTGACATTTGCTTCAATTTCTGTCTGCTTCTGCCATAGTAATTCATTTGGAAGAACTCTGTTAGCTGTCACACTCTCGGACGGGGGGCCTACATGCGTCCTTCAAGTAAAGTATTTGTGGCCCTCGGTCACCTGAGTAGTTACGGTAATACAGTTTAACTAATGTGGTATAACGGGTCTTGATAACATAATATGGCAACTGTATTGGCAGAGAAAATGTTTGGAGACTGTACCACATCACTTTTAAGACAGCACACAGTAAACCAATCATTCTTTGCATTTTGCTGCAATTAGTACAGCCTGTTACCTTGTCATTCAACCATACTTACAGAATAACTTAAAAGTAAAGAAATCCTTGTACAGGCCTTCAGGGTTCATAGAAGTTGAGGCTTCCTGATAACATGACAATCGGCACGTGGAGGTGGCAAGGCTGTCAGCTCTACACACTGACCGCCTTTACCCCCATAGAAACATTCCTGGCACTCATTTCTGTTAGAGCCTGAAGTGACCCCATGGCCACAGTGCAGCCAGAAGGATTATCTCAATGAAAAATTCCAATGACACCAATGGGAACTGAACCCGTAACCTTCTAGCTTGTAGCGGACTTTTAGTGTAACTTTTTGTTTGTATATAATGGCCTTCTACATAGTAATAGATTATAATCTGTCAACACACAACTTTAATGCAGCAATTATAGATTGCTCAATCTACAATTGCTACACTAAAGCTGTGTGCTGACAGATTATATTCTTTTACTATTTATTTTAGAAAAACAAATGGGATGCCACACCTTAAAATGGCCTCCTAGTTAATTCAATCCAACCTTTATTCAATATATGTATACACATGTGTGGCCCTCTGGTGAGTCATTAATATATTATGTGGCCCTCCTAAGGATTGAAATTGGCCAGCCCTCCTCTAGCAGATGAACTGGTGCTCTTTAAACAGTTTCTGCCTGCTTTGAACACACAGTGGCTGAAAAATCTTTCAATATATCTAGCAAATTCTGAATTTCTATTCCACAGGCAAGGGAATTAAAACAGCGAGAAAGAAAGTACTGCTGGAAGAAGAGATACAGTTAAGGGGTTAACCTGTTGGCTGTTTCTGGCCACAATTTAAACTGTCAAGTAACATCTGTTTCTATGTGCAGAATTTTTTTAATGCTAAATCATACCTCCCTGGCATTAATCATTGCAGCAATGGAGTTTGGACGTTCATGTCCACTAGAATGCAGGAGGCCACAAGCTTGCTGTGTGGCCAAGCTAATCTCACTTTTCTGTAAGAAACAGAACCACTTTATTACAAAAAGAACACGCAATTCCAAACCACCATTAGTCAAAACTCTCTCAAACTGTCAAATATTAATGTCCTATTTTAGAGTAATAATAATGAAGATCCCCATACGATAAGTGGGTCCCTGTCACCATGGCATGGCACGCTCAGGTTGCAGATGGAGGAACGGCCCCCAATATGGAGGGGCTCTACAAATATATTGAATAAGCAGCCGCAGAAAGCCAACGATGGGTGGTCCTCCAGACTGGTAGCTGAGAGAGGTGCTTACAACTCCTCCCCATTAAAACGTATTTTGTTACAAAATATTCACAAAGCCTTGGACCTGGACTGATACTTTGGTATGACCTAAACAATGAAAGACGGACATGAGATTTGGTATTTGCAATGTTAGGAGCCTGTATAGGGCAGGTTCACTTATGGCAGCAGCCAGGTAATTAGCTAGGTAAAAATTCGATTTAGTGGGTGTGCAGGAGGTTAGGTGGGACAGAGGGGGCACAGTAAGAGCGAGGGATTATAATTTTTTCTATGGAAAAGGAAACGAAAATCATCAATTGGGAAGAGGAATCTTTGTACACCACAGAATAGTATCAGCAGTTATGAGAGTACAGTGTGTTAGAGACTGGATGTCATATATAGTTCTGAGTGGTCACTGGTGTAATATCATTGTTCTGAATAGGCATGCAACAAGTGAGGAGAAAAGTGATGATTTAAAAGACAGCTTTTATGAGGAATTAGAGCAGGTTTTTTATCATTTTCCTAATTAAAAGGTAAAGCAATCCCATTACAGGCCTGGAGTGGCCCAGAGGGTTCCAGGATGTTAAGGTTCCCAGATTTCATGACAACGGCACATGAAGGTGGTAAGGTTGTCAGCCTTAGGCACCGGGGGTCTTTACCCCCAGGAAATGCTCCTGGTACTCATTTATGTTAGAGGCTGAGTCAACCCCAGGGCCATAGTGCGATTGGAAGGATTTTATGTCAATTCAATGACATGAGTTGGGATCGAACCAGTGACCTTCCGATTTGTACCACAGCACCTTAACCACTGTGCCACCACAGTCTCCCCATTTTCCTAAGTACCATATGAAAATTCTATTAGGAGATATTAATGCAAAAGTGGGGAGAGAGAATATTTTCGAACCGACAACTGGGAATGAGAGTCTACATAAGGAAAGTAATGATAATGGTGTTAGAATAGTAAACTTTGCCACATCAAAAAATCTGGTTGTTAAGTGCACAATGTTCCCACACCAAAACCTTCATAAGTACACCTGGACTTCTCCTGATTGGAAGACTCACAACCAGACAGATCACATATTGATAGATAGGAGATGGCATTCGAGCATACGTGAAGTTTTGGGGGAGCTGATTTTGATACTGATCACTACCTGGTGGTTGCAAAAGTTATGGAAAGATTGGCAGTAAGTAAACAAGCAGCAGAGAGGTTTGAGGGGGAAATATTTAATCTGACGAAGCTAAATGAGCTGGAGGTTAGGACAAACAGATCTGTGGCATTGGAGAACTTAAGTGATGGCGAGGATGTAAATAGGGCTTGGGAGAACATTAAAGAGAATATCAAAACCTCAGCTAAAGACAGTCTAGGTCTGCACGAATTGAAGCAGCATAAACCATATTTTGATGAATGTTTAGGTTTTTTCGATCAATGGAAGCAGGCTATAATGCAGTCGATACAGGATCAAAGCCAAAGCACTGTAGATAATCTGAACAATATAAGATGTGATGCTAGCAGACATTTCAGGAACAAAAAGAAGGCTGAAAGCTAAAATTGAGGAATTTGAAACTAATAGAAGATAAAAAATATTAGGGACTTGTATAGGGGCATCAATGACTTTAAGAAGGGTTACCAGCCTAGAACTAATATAGTGTAGAATGACAAAGGTGATTTTGTTGCAGACTCCCACAGTATTTTGGCTAGGTGAAGGAACTATTTCTTCAGCTACTGAATGTACATGGGGTTAATGAGGTTAGGCCAACAGAAATACACACTGCAGAACCACTAGTACCTGAGACAAGTGCCTCTGAGGTTGAGTTGGCTATTGAAAAGCTAAAAAGTCACAAATCACCAGGTATTGATCAAATACCAGCAGAACTGATTAAGGCAGGGGGTAGAACAATTTGCTTGGAGATTCATAAACTTATTATTTCTATTTGGAATAAGGAGGAATTGCCTCAGGAGTGGAAGGAGCTGATCACAGCACCTATCTATAAGAAGGGCGATAAAACAGACTGTAGTAATTATATGGGCATATCACTTTTGCCAACTACGAACAAAATTTTATCCAACATCCTGCTGTCAAGGTTAACTCCATAAGCAGAGGATATTATTGGGGATCATCAATGTGGATTTTGATGCAACAGGTCAACTACTGATCATATATTCTGCATTCGTTAAATACTTGAGAAAAAATGAAAATACTATGAAGCAGTGCATCAGCTCTTTATAGACTTCAAGAAAGCTTATGATTCAGTTAGGAGGGAGGTCTTATATAATATTTTCATTAAGTTTGGTATCCCCATGAAACTGGTAAGGCTAATAAAAGTGCGTCTGACTAAAACATATAGCACAGTCCGGGTAGGCAAGAATTTGTCCAACATGTTTCCTATTAGGAATTTCATTGCTTTTCAACTTTGCTTTAGAGTATGCCATTAAGAGGGTTCAGGTAAACCAGGATGGCTTGAAATTAAACGGTACACACCAGCTTCTGGTTTATGCCGATGATGTTAATGTATTGGGAGGAAGTGTACACACTGTAAAGAAAAACACAGAAGCTTTGATAGTGAGTAGTAAGGAGACTGGACTAGGAGTAAATGCAGATAAAACTAAGCACATGGTCATGTCTCAAGATCAGAATGCAGGACAAAGTCATCGTATGAATATTGATAAAAGTTCCTTTGAAAGGGTGGAAGAGTTCAAATATTTGGGAACAACTTTAACAAATGAAAATTCTATTCAGGAAGAAATTCAAAGCAGATTGATGTCAGAGAATGCTTGCTATCATTCAGTGCAGAATCTTTTGTCTTCCAGGTTGCAATCCAAAAATTTAAAGATTAAGATATACGGAACTATAATTTGGTCAGTTGTTTTATATGGGTGTGAAACTTGGTCGCTGACAGTGAGGGAGGAACGTAGGCCAAGGGTGTTTGAGAATAGGATGTTGAGGAGAATATTTCAGCCTAAGAGGGAGGGTGTTTATTACGCCATCTTGATGAGCAACTACTTTTTTCTACTTAATACCAACATAAGCACAAAACAAAACATCACTCAAAACACAAAATTTCCCTACAATGGTTTCATCATAACATACCGCCCACCTAATTAGACAAGTTTAATTACAGTCTTAAGGTTACCATTAAAGTCCTTAAATATCAGTGTCCTCTTAAACG
>Ga0123354_10017788_pt1 | contig 11139 bp, 9 predicted proteins | sample TergutLab28metaG_2_FD_97872 | JGI IMG/M metagenome (GOLD analysis project Ga0123354, IMG submission 97872) | Labiotermes labralis P4 segment gut microbial communities from Petit-Saut dam, French Guiana - Lab288 P4 | ecosystem: Host-associated > Arthropoda: Insects > Digestive system > Gut ... | reverse complement strand
TGATGCCACAGTTGAATGAAGACAGTAATGATTACATCTTTCAACAAGACGGCTCTCCGGCTCACTACAAAGACGTGCGAGGGTATCTCAATCGAAACTTGCCACAAAGGTGGATAGGACGCAAAGGAAAAAAGATGACGCATTAATGCAGTGGCCACCCCGGTCCCCAGATTTAACCCCGTACGACTTTTTATTCTGGGGATTTGTGAAGGACACTGTCTTTGTGCCTCCACTCCCCGCTAACCTCCAGATTTTCGCAACCGTATCACCGCTGCTGCGGCTCTGGTCGACCGTGATATCCTGACACGCGTGTGGAACGAGATGGAATATCGCATAGATGTCTGTCGTATTACCAAAGGTGGACACACTGAGCATCTGTGAAATATGTAAAAAAAACTTGGAGAATTTCTCTCTTTATCGGCCCAAGAACTATCATGATCCGTTGAGTAGTTTATTTGTTGCGAATTTTTAAAATGTTTCACGGACTTATGAATAACCCTGTATAATGTTTATAATTTATTATTCATCAGACTCGCCGTCATCACTCATAACTGAATCGTTATCCGTCACCCAGTCAATATCATCTTTATCTTCACCATCGTCCTCCCATAGAATGTCATCTTCGGATCCGTCCAAAGCATTGCTTATGCAGCACTTCTTGAAAGATCTGACGATAACTTCCAACATCCAATATTATTCAATCAGTCTGCCTTGTAGGCAAGGGGCGGTTGAAGGAAAGGTGCGGATTAGCACCGCGACCTAACCCTATTTTCGTTTAAGAAATCGGCAAAAACTAGTGCGGATTAGAATCGGGTGCAGATTAGATTCGAGAATATACGGTATTTGAACTTATACTGCGTGCGTACATAACGCTGACGTGATTAAAAGCCTGGGCCAGCCTTTTACTTCCTTATACACAGTTCCCGGGTTTGGTCCCATCCAGCCTCCAGCCCAACTTGTACCAGGGCTTCTTACTCCCGAGGCAAAGCAGGTGGGGCGTGAAGCTAAGCACTTATATCCATCTGTTGCCGAAGTTAAGAATTTGTGGAGAAACTCACTGGATCTGTATCCAGCGCTTCTGAATGGCCATGATGCTTGTTTTAACACAGAGATAAATTTATATTCTAAGACATTCTCAGATAATGAGACTAGACACAGTCTAATGGTTGATGACATTGAGTGATGGATAGGCAAGCATATGGAAGGAAGCGGCCTGGGTCTAACTGTAGGCAGATACTACCCGGGAATTTTATTGTAGGAAGTGAACGGAAATACGATGTTTTCAGTGAGAATTCGTTGTGTTGTCAGGGATTCAAACCGGGTACCTTATGAACACACCTCTAGATCCAAGTGATTCTTTCCTGTTATTAAGATATTCTAGACTGTTTTTTAACATTTGACCAATTGTCTTCTCTAAATAAGACACGGATTCCAGGGAAGGCGTGCTACATTTCGATGCAGAAATTTTTGTTTTTTCGTTTGCTATTCAAAAACACAAAAATGAAATGTAGAGAACTGTAATTTAGCCTGATGGTTTTTTTAATGGATTGCCTCTTGCATTGAGGATAGGCTGAGGTTTTCAGAAAACATTGTGCTTGTGAAACATCTGGGCCTAAGACGGAGTAGGCAAATGGTGAATGGTAGATGCAAAATGAGGAGCTTAATGAATTTTTAATCACCTCCAAATATTGTTCTGGTGGTCAAATTAAGGAGAATGAGGTAAGCGGGACATGGGTGACGAACGGTGAGAGAAGAGGTGCATGCAGGGTTTTGGTGGGGAAAATTGAGGAAAAGAGACCACTTTAAAGACCTATACGTATGTGGGAGGATAACATTAAAGAGAACCATCAAGAAACAAGATATGATGCATGGACTGAATTAACTTTCTGGCGCCGGAATTATTTTTTTAATTTTAGCACACTCTGTATATAAAATGTGAATAATACATGAACAAAATACGTTAGAATTATGAAACAAACTGCATTTCGAAGAGAAAAAAAAACGGAGAGTGTATACCATGTTTAAAATATTCAGTACATATATTTGTTGATTAAATATATAAAATGCAACTTTAGAGGTTAGCGGTGCCGTACGACCACCATAGTTGACATTAGGCGTCAAAAGGTTAATCTGGATCAAGAGAGGTACAAGCGGTTGGAGCCTGTGTACACGTTCGTTGACAGTCAGTTTACACCAAATACAGAAGCTTTCTTCTCTAGTTGAGACAATATGAGCTCCCAGAAAATGGCGGTGCTCCATGGAGACAGATATGATTCTCTGTAGATTAGTCTAACTTTCTGCTTTAGTTTTGTTCTTGGATATTCGATATTCCTCAGCATTTTTTTTTTACCGTTGTTCTTTCAGCTGTCCATTATCTTCTGTCTTCATATCCCCTCTCCATTCGGCACTAAACAGCACAGGATGTCGCCGACACTGCTTCATCTTGCGTCGTAAACTTTATGGACGTAATCATGGATGCGTGACGTAGACAATGGGCCATGATTCTGTTTCCCCTGGGACTACTGGACCGCACAGTCTTAGACATTCAGCTCCCAAAGAGTGAGATTATAAACTCTTGCTGACCAGTGGAATGGCCCCTCATGTCTCTGAACTGATATCATGAGACATTACGTACAACGAGACAATGCATTGTGAAGGGCAGACACGTGGGGAAATGAGTGCATTAAGTCATACAATAGGCCGACACTAAAACTTCTGATACTGCTTGTCAGTGGAATCAAATCTTGTGAACACTGTAATAGTAGGAACATGGTTGGATTGATCTGAGTCAGAACGGGGCCCTTGTGCTTCTGGCAATTATACATCGGGAACCCTGTAAAGTGGGGAACGTCTTGACCAACTGGGCGGGCAACTATCGGCTTCTGAAACGGGAATCTCAATGCATTACAGTTTCGGCCGCTGGCATCTACGTTAAATGAGCCATAGATAAATTCCACGGAACAGATTCCTACTTGAGAATCTAACGGTTCCTCAGCTAGTCAAGAAGTTTGAAGTCATGGATCGGAAATTTTTTTCACTCTTACACAAGACACAAAAATGCAAAATATTATATAATTTTACAGTTAAAATAGTAAAACTCCAACATGTTTCGACAATCTTCGGGTCATCTTCAGGAAGTACGCATCAATTATATTTGTATAAAGCATAACTGTGTGTAGTTCAGAGAATTCTGTTTCAGGCTTCGAGTCTTCTAATAACACCAAAACCTATTTTTGGATTATTTATTTACAAAAAGCCATATTTTATAAAAAATATAATTGATACGTACTCCCTGAAGATGACCCGAAGTGTGTCGAATCATATTGGAGTTCAAGTTTTAAAACTTTGATTTAAAATCATAACATTTTGAATTTTGTTGGTGCTGTCTAATGTAATTATTAATTAGTCTACTGACATGAATGACATAAAATTCATTTCCTGTGTTGTTATCTGACATTAGTCCATGTCCTAAGCCAGACGAATCCAGTCTACCGTCTCTTTTTCTCTTTCTTTAAGGCCCATCTTAATATCATCCTGCCACTCATACTTACATTTTCCAAGCGGCTTCTTTCCTCAAGTTTTCGCACCAAAATCTTTATAATTTTTTGTTTCCCACGTGTCACACGGGTCTCGCCTATTTCACCTATCCTTGACTGTTATAACGTATTTGGTTTGGAATAACGTCATGAAGATCATTGTTACCCTCTTTTCTCCATATCAGTTCCTCTCTCCTAAGTTAAAATGTTTTGCTCAGCCTAATGTTCTCAGAAGCAGTCTATGGTTTTCTATCCATAAAAATAAATAAATACGTAAAATTCTTTAGAAAAGTAGATGAAATGGATAAGTAGGTTTCTTGCTGCACTCATATTTTATGCAAGCGATACTTTTTGCGAGATGATTAGACGAAAAAGCAATAATCTGAAACATTTGCTCTATGCTTACATTTCCTACCTTGGTGGACTGTCCCTTAAGTTGGAGGTATAATAGCCACCTGATGGCACTTTCTGAAATCACATCTTCTTGCACTTCATTAACATCGCTAAGACATTACTGCAAATATTGGGATGGCCTTAAAATGTATGGAAAACTAAAGCAGTGTTTATTATTTTATCTTCTTGCAAATTTTATTTTCTTTCTTTCTTTATTCCTTTCTTTGTTTTATCTGACTCACTTTTATTTTTATCACTTATTTCTTTTGTGGTTTAGTTAACAGTTCTATTGGAAGTTCAAACAATTCAGTGTCGAATATTTGGGTGATTATTGAGAAATTGACCAATATTGTGGGAAGAGTTGTAGTGGTGTAAAATGAGACACTTCCCACTGAATTTGACCGAAGATACTTGACAGAATCCACAGAAGTTAAAGGAGACAGTATCGTGACAGAAAATTGAAATCAGAACCCCCTCAAACCCAAGAGTGTTACGTTCCAATTGCAACTGTTGAAAATCTCTGTTGCTGTCTCCCATAGTTGCTTCGATTCCAGTCCTTCATCGTCCGTTCTTGTGTTTTCACTTGCATTTAATTCTTTCACTTCCTCCGTTTGCTTACCCATCATCCCCATTCAGGAGTATGTCAGCTGACTAAACACCATCTTTGTAAAGTTGAAACCATTAACGCCCTCGTCCAGTGTCGAAGAAAGGTCTCTGTATTTGACACAGATCTGTTCGTGAGCCACACACGGATCGCCGTGGTCAGCTTTAAATTAAATTTAGCAAAACAGGGGTAGTGGGACGAGGGATAATGGATATTAATATTCATGCAGATGATAAAACAGTGAACTGCAACCATAATTGGGACCCATGTATCACCATTCTATAAGCGGTGTTATTACGATATTTGTAATTGTGTTCTAAGTAGACCTGGACAGGGCTAAACAACAAAGGTTTTGCACTTGCAATAAAAGTGGCAATTTGAAAAATTATTTACCGTCAAAATGTTGTTCAAAGCAACGTTTCTTCGAAAATAATAAGCAAATTACTAAGTACACAGTAAACTGTGTGTAAATGTGTGTAGGTGACACGGAAGTGCATATTTGTACATACAAGCAAATAAGTGGTACGGCACTTCCGGTTTGGCCGTTGGGCGGCTGTCACCAATGGAGGCTCGGGTTCGATTTCACTGCTTTCCGTGTGCTATTTGTGGAGGACAACGCAAAACTGGGACAGATTTCCTACCAAGGGTTTTGTTTTTCTCTCTCACTCTCTTTCCCCAGGCGAGTCGTATCCATTCATGTAACAGGACTTTATATATTCTTGGCAGCTGAGAGCGACTTATATGAAATATCCTTCGCCCATTCTTAATACAGAATTTTTGTGGTTTATTTCATGATTATGCAAATGGTATACAAATCCAGTCTTACCGAATTACAAACTTGTACTTCATTTTATTTGTTGATATGTACCACATGCTTTGAAATTGAAGTGCTATGAAATGCTGACACAGAGCGTGTTTCTATGTATTTTTTTTAATTTTTCTTGGAACAAAAAATCTGTGGCCCCTTATGCCAGGCAGTTATCCTCACATTTCTCAGCGCGGAGGCCTGACTTTATCTTTATTTACTTAAAATCCGGTAAATGAAGCGTGGACCCACTAGAGGCCGAAATTGGTGAGAAACAAATTCAATACAAATTCATCATAACTTGTGGTCTTTTAACTAAACGTAAGCATGATTATGACCCATGTCATAGAAACTGCAACAAGTGCAAGTGAAGTTTTAAAATAAATTATTCATCCCACAAATATACGCGTTTTAATAATTTAGATGTAGCAAATTCTACTTGTCCCGCTATCTCATGAGAATTCAGGCTAATTGTGACGTTTCAGCACCAGACAGACCCTCAGTCTTTGAAATACCTTTCCAAAGAACGACTTCGACAGGTACTTAGGAAGCACCACTAGCTCAGCTATGAAACTTCTTCAGAACTGTCAATCACATGCCTCAGTTATGTCGCGGTAACAGGTTCCTGTATTGCCCACATGCGTGTGGTAGTAGCTGTAATGAAGGTGCAGGGTAGGAGGTAACCGCAGGATCCTGTTCGGGTTGGACTGTAGGACGTTCAGGGAGCGTAATTTCTTGACGTCACTGAAGGCTTGATGTTGCCCTGTTCACTTCCTAACTCTGAGTAAAACTCCCCGGGGTTTTCATGTAAATTTCAATTTCAATGGAGATTAGCCTCGGGATTACTTTCATTAGTGAAGTTTCGACCGCGGGGTATGGCCACCAGCTCACAGTCGGTGTTTAAATTAAGTAGACGCCTCGCTCTCTACCAATTTACGTATTAAATCCTTGAGGGATGGGTTAAGTTCGAAAATTAAGCCGTGAATGCACTACTGATTGTGCATAATCAAAATATTTATAATATCTTATATTACTTAAATTATATACAAACACCGGCCTAACCTCTCACAGAAATTCTGTGTAATATAATCCTTCGGCGCAGTGATAGCTTAATGTTCGTTTCGAGAGGCTACGGAGAGCAAAACCGGGAAATTAGTGTCGAATACGGCAGAGAAAAAAATATTCTTTACTCCACAGCATTTAATTTCCGTTTCGGGAGCTACCAAACACAATTTCCTGAGGCATAACTGCCTTGTCTGAAGATGACAGGTCACCTCGTTTCAGTTAAAAATTTGTGGGAGTCTATCTGCAGCCCTCCAACTTCTTCATTGTTTGGTGTTTAACTGAGATAAGGGCAAAGATTACATTCACATTATTAGGTGCAGTAGGCTCGAAGTTCGTGAATCTAGATGTTCGGAATTTCAGCCTTTCTTTATATATTTTAATACAATTCTTTTGATCTTTCGTGGCTTGTTCCGACGCATCGGGATGCGACCGCGCGTGGGAACAGTCAGCTTTCCCCACTCTCCTGCCATCGCGCAGAAAACTCTCAGCTCTTCAAAGTTCCGCCCTTCAAACAGTTAGGGCTGGTTACTTCTATAATATTTGGGAAAAGGCTCTACTTCATTTAGGATCTGTTGCATTTAATGTTTTAAAAATTGCTTGCAATTCATTAAAATAAAGTTTAATTATTTTATTTTGTATGTAACATTATATCTCTAAACTCTATTTCATAATATTTTGGAAACAAATAAACCCTTTTCACTGAAAATAAATTACGATGTTTGTGGCGGTTTTACGAGTCCCAATAAACCTCTAAAGACAAAGAGTAATCTGTTTTATTTAAATTTCCTCTTGGTTATAAAAACCATGCAGTGAACAAGTTGTAGGAAAATAATCGCTCTTTGTCCTGAGATCCGTACAAAACACATAAATGCAATGTGTGAGGAGAAAGTAGAATTTTTAAATTTCAAACCTGATTGAACAGTAAGTATTCACTGAGCTTTAGGTGGTTTATCACAGACTTGGGAAAGTTACAGTATTTTTATTTCATTTGAATTAAAAACACTTTCACCATTTCAGATTCTGTTGAACATTTCACACAAGTAAATTTTAATTAAGAACTTTGATTTTTAAACTTAAAAACTTATCGCTGGATATTGTCCATTTTTAAAATAATGGGCATAAATTCGTGGTGCCTATTTATTATATTGAGGCCATTGACTAGTTCCGCGCTTACGCCTCTCTGCCCCACGGAAGACAGGTCTCTTTATCCATCAGATAGACATGTCGATGGACCCAGAGCTAGTTGGATGTAGCGTAGTACAAAATATGCTTGGTCTTGCGACAAGTCGAAGGCATATTATGACATGATTGATCAGTTTATTTGTGTTCTCATTATGTTTCTCTCCACTAAATGTAGGGGGATAGAGTAAGTGATAAAGCGAAGCGTAATCCAGCTGAATTGCAACTTTATACTACATAATAATTTTCGGTAATAATGTTAATATTAGCATTATTATTGCCAAAAATTATTATTATTATTATTTAAAGCTGAGAATTGAATAAGCCAAGTGTATTATACAATAGGGCAAAATTGTTGTAGAAGAATATTGGTCATTTTTTAACAGAGAATTTAAATGTTTTTATGAATTGGGATTCGAATTTTTAAGTATTACTCAGTGGGTTGGAGTTGATAATGCTATTTTTTGTGGTGTGACTTCGTGTTATCTGAGAGGTTCGTACCAACAGTTCTGAGAAAGATCTTCCTCTAGCTTAATGATAGCTCCACATTTTCTTCGCACCAATTCCCAGCACTGGAAAATTAAGACAAAATGCGTGTATCTCATATCCGTGCTGCCAACATGGTCCCATATCAAAAAGTGTAATTTTTTTTGATCAGTTTCCACTTCCAAGTTATCAGCATTCCTGATTTGCATTTTGGAGGTTCCTAGTTATTCAGGGTTAGGGTTATTCATTTCATTGTCCAGAAACTAGTTCACCCTCCGGAAAAATGTGGGAACAGTATCCTAAATTTCTGACATTTATTTGTATTTTTCCAACTCATCACTCCGCACTATACCAGGATACATTGTCATATCACCAGTATTGCAGGCTTATACGATGTGAAGTCTTATATTTTAGATAAAAAAATGTCATCGGTTCGGTAAAGCAGGAGTTTCAAACTCACAGTCCACCCTGAAATTATATAAAATACAATGCCTTGATAAACATAATCCGAGACTTCCCTGAATGTGCAGACTGGGCTTTGCTACCAAACTTCACTCTACACATCCCGTTGTTGCACGATATGTAAAAGAAATGTAAAGAACAGCCAATCACAACTCAGCTTTGGCAGGTATTTGTCATATTGTACTACATGTTTCGGCCTCGCGTGCCTATCATCAGGTGCTTGTATTTATAAAAATATTGAGAAAATTATATAGAATACCATAAAATTTGTGAGTGAGATTAAGGTCCCATTTTAAAGAAGTGCCAAATTGTAAACAAGTTTTTACATACCCTCAAACAGATTATCCACATTTCAGCCTGAATTAGAAACTTAAAAAACAGATTCATACTGCATGCATTCTTGAAAAGGGAATTATATGTCAATCTTACTCATAAATTTTGTGATATATATAATTTTCTCAATGTTTTTACAAAAAAGTACATGATTATGGCCAGGTAAAGCTGCAGTATATAGTAGATCTGTCATAAAATAATTATCGAATTTGACTTGTGATTGACGGTCCACAAACATTGGTGCTCTCAACGACCTTGACAAGGCATTTTATGAAATCAGATTGTGAACTTTACGCAGCTAAGCTAAGTTTTCATATATCACAAACATAACCAGTTAAGTTTAAAAGATCTTTTCAGAAAAACAACTCATCATCGTAGTAAATCAGAAGACAGTGTGCACTTTCTTGGAATAATATTTTCGTTCCTTCTTGTTGTCACTCTGTTGTCACTGCTGTCTGCCCCTTAGCTGTCTACACCTTTCCCCTCTTGAATATTACGTTAGAGACGGACCTTTTTGGGTGTACAAGATGACTTCAAATGTTAAATGTCCAGCCCTGACCCTATGTAAGGGCACTGCTGTCAACGGACGATAGCGACCTTTATATAGTGAGACCTTTTCAACTCAAATGCCCCTTGACCCTGGAATAATGTGGTCTTAAAGATGAAGTAACCCCAACGGATACTGGCCTTTTAGAATTAGACTTCCTTTAGGTCAAGTAATGTTGTTTATCGAAACCAACATTTTAGACATCAGTTTATCACGCGCTGAGTATTTTACTTACTGAATAGAAACAGGCAATGAAACTTATTCGTACGAACTTTTAAGCTGATAAAATAGGAAAAATCATACTGCGTAACTCTGCAAAACACCTGTATTTATTTATTTATTTATTTATTGTTTTAATTCTCCATTACGTAAATTCACCGTGCAGCAGGAGGCTTTTGTGCCTGCGGTTCGCGAACTCTGATCGTTATAATCACTGTCAGCTGGTTTTTCAAATAGGATTTGGACTACTCATTTGTTAACCCCCTCTGGCGAACCGATAGAGATTGTGGCGAACTGCATTGCGCTAATGAAGAATATACGATTACACATGGACTGTAAGGCAGCCCCTGATCCTATCTCAATTAATATGAGCAGAGTTTATTAAAGTATTGCAAAACCGATTGTTAATATGGTGGCTTGGTGTGCGGCCAACCGAACAGGGGATGTCATGTTAATATACTGAAAACAAGTAATGAAGAAACATAGATTAAAACAATAATTAGGACTGCTGATATGGAATAAATTCAACGAAAATATGGTTCTCCATGTTGTTCTACCTCTTGATGAAGGGTATATATAGGTTGAATATCCGTATTTAGTAAATCATTCATACTTACTTATTGGCTGCAGAAATCATGACCAAAGTGACCTGACTGTACAATAAGTACTTGTATTTGTACAACGAAACATTTGATGAAATAACGCTCAATTCCTCCATACAGAGTCTTTGTTGGACATCTTATAATAGTGGAGAAATTTATTTTCATCATTGTTAAGTTCTACTGGAATGTGATATCATTTGATTTCTGTGTCGGTTCTGTCGGTTTCCACAAGACATTAGTAACACCCACCAAGCAGCCTGTATCCCTCTGCCTTTAGAATATAAAATATTATAATAACATATTTAAAGACCATATTTTAAAGACACATTTTAATAAGTTTTCTCCCATGAACGATTTTGTTTCCGAAGTGGCTTCTTTCTTTATATTCGACAACTAAAATCTACTGATTTCCTGTCTTTTTCTTCGTGCTACATATTGTGTTTACTTCATACGTTTCCAGTCATACTACTTGTGTCTACTTCATAAGTTTCCGGTAGTGTTATATTTTGGGTCAACTTCATATATTTCCGGTTGTGCTATATGTTGGGTCTACTGCATACTTTTCCGGTCGTGATGCAAATTGGGTTTATTTCATATGTTTCCGGTTGTGATACACATTTAGTCCACTTCATACGCTTTCGGTCGTGCTACATGTTGGGTCTACGTTATACGTTTTCGGTCGTAGTACATGTTGAGTCTACGTTATACGCTTTCGATCGTGCCACATGTTGGGTCTACGTTATACGTTTTCGGTCGTGCTGCATGTTGGGTCTACGTTATACGTTTTCGGTCGTGCTACATGTTGGGTCTACGTTATACGTTTTCGGTCGTGCTACATGTTGGGTCTACGTTATAGGTTTTCAGTCGTGCTACATGTTGGGTCTACGTTATACGTTTTCGGTCGTGCT
>Ga0123354_10017786_pt1 | contig 11140 bp, 5 predicted proteins | sample TergutLab28metaG_2_FD_97872 | JGI IMG/M metagenome (GOLD analysis project Ga0123354, IMG submission 97872) | Labiotermes labralis P4 segment gut microbial communities from Petit-Saut dam, French Guiana - Lab288 P4 | ecosystem: Host-associated > Arthropoda: Insects > Digestive system > Gut ... | reverse complement strand
CCCTATGTGTTGAAGAATGTTTCAAGACATTTCACACCAAGTTAAATTTTTAAGGTAAGATTTGATTGGATATTCGAAAAGCTTAGACATTCCTAAATATTTTGTTTCAAGTTTCATCGAAATTCAACCACTGTTAACAAAACTACATTATTTTGAATAGACTCCTGCACAATTTAGCTCAAAATTTAAATACCCCATAGAAAAACCTTCAGACATCACAGTATGAACTCGGTTTTAAATGCTCCCACGCTGAAGGGTTAAAACTCCTCCTTACTGCATTCTGAAAAAAACAGGTCTAGGATTCATGCCATTGGTCACCACAAGCCCTCATTAACACTATGGCATTTATATAATGCATTGCTACATACAAATATTACCTCAGTATTATTATAGTTTTTTTTTTTTACCAACTGATGCACAAGTGAATTGTCTTAAAAACAATTTTAAAATTTACATTAAAATTAACATTAAGACAGTTCCAACATGTTTCGGTGCAGTCACACCATCATCAGGGAGCGCATTACTTGTGCTTGCTAAAGTTACAGTTGTTAAAACAGCCAATTAAAATACATCAGTGTGTGGCGATGTGGCTGCGTATACTATTGGGTCCTTGTTGGTGTGTGTACGTTGCACTGTTTGGAAGTAGTGAAACTGTTTTTAAGACATTTCACTTGTGAATCAGTTGGTGAATAAAACACTTTGATAATATTAAGATGCAAGATATGTATGTGAAAATTACCTCGGTACTTGTCCATGTCTCATTCCTTTGTTTCCACCCTACGTACTCATCACCAACTCCACTAATTCTCTATTCCTGACTCCCAAAATAATTTTATAACCATACTTACTTACTCCATGGTGCAGAGTCCTTCTTGAGAAGCTAACTGGTTTGCAACTAGTCAAGAAATTCCCCACATTTCATGGAACCCGAAGGTTCATTAATGCACTCACAAGCGTCCACCACCTGTCCCTATCCTGGGCCAGCCCAATCCAGTCCATATATACACATCCCACCTCCTGGAGATCCATCCTAATAATATCCACCCATCTACACCTAGGTCTCCCCAGTGGTCTCTTTCCCTCCAGTTTTCCCACCAAGACCCTAAACAACCCCCTCTCCTCACCCATACATGCCACATGCCCAGCCCATCTCATGATTTTATAACCATACCAAACTAAACTCATTTACATACATATTATGTACCTATCACCTCCCACATCTCCAGCTACGATCCAGTGATGTTGCACAGTCAAAATAGTCTCATCCTAATCAGCGAACTGACCTCAAGAAGCCTAGTAACTTCTGGCTAACTTATGTCAAATAAACTGTAACTGCATAGTAATGATAAACTGCAAGTGTACAGTAAAAACAAACTGCAATCATACAGTAACAATAAGCCATTTTCACCATTAAGTCCAAGTAAACGTAAGTAAACAGCTCCGTGTCCAAACTGTCTAACAGATTACACAAACTGCTGATTTCATAAGCTTCAACAAGTTGTTTCTTGGCCTTGTCAAATCCATGTATAATGCTTGGTTTGATTTCTCTCCATGCATTATATTGCTAAGTTTCTAAACTCAAGTATCTCCTCTCAGTGTGTACTCCTGTAACAAATTTATTATTCCTTTCCTGAGGTCAGCTACACCACAACAATTATTTCTGAATGATCACTAGTTCAATGTCTTTCGTCTCTGTCAAGGATTCATTAAGGTACTGACTCATATTTGAATAACAGAAATAAAAACCCCATGTATTAATGAGTGAGAGTGCCTCAAATTACAGACCAATTCAAAGGACACGGCTTTAACCGGTATAAGGACTCCATGATGATGTCACTAAAGAAGTGCCAAAACATGTAGGAGATTGTGTATCTACCGTGTTCACATTTCAGTGCACGTAAAGGTGGTTTGATAAACTGAGTTACTGCATCATACATGTAGGTAAAAAAAAAGGGAGGGGAGTTGGTTTACATTCCTGTTACTGACCTGCAGATTCTCTGTATTCTGTGAGAGATTCCTTAAAGTCTGCGCGATTGCTGCAGAAAATTCACTACTGTCACCACCAGCTTCGTCAGATACTGCTTCTAATGCAGCTTCTGCAACAGACTGCAGATTGGCCTCCAGTTGCTCAGGCTGTACAGTGTCTGATGGATTATCACCTGTATCACCATAAACAAAACACTATTCATAAATTCCGACCAAAGGAAAACTGCAAGTCATACAGTATGAACCTGTACATTATCTACAACATTATTCACACCTACTATCAATCTGTTGATATTTCTGTCTTTACAATATTTTGGCACATTGTATGACACTAATCAGGCTTTTTTTTTTTAAATGAAAAGAAATGCGACAGCAGTAAGCTACAACAGAGCAGGGTGAAAGCGACACTTTAAGTTCCACAGCTCTCCAGAACTGTAAAGTGTGGATTCTGGTGCTTGCATGACCATGAGGGACTTAAAATTAAAAACTTATATGAGATATTAAAAGCCAAGAAAACAGTCCTTAATTGAAAAGCTTTCCAACCTGATGTAGTGATTAGATGGCATGCCTTTGACAGAGATCAGTCAGTCCATTCATGTTTAACTTCATGTTGCGGCACAAAGTAAAGAACAAATGCATCAGTGCATGTCCACTAGTGTTCATATTTAAGCAGAATTTACTTTTATGGGGTACAAACCAAGAAGTGTCACTTTCATTAGTGTTTGGAGTGCACTCAAAAACCAAGGCATGATGTAAAGTGGAATCATTCAATTTATGATGGGGTGATGATAAGTCCTTAGCCCGACCTACTTCCCGATGTCGTAGGATGGAATTGATAGTGTCGTTGGAAAGAGGGGGCTGTTCATGTGCTGAATTGCAAGTCTTTTCTTGTTACAGAGGCTAAAGGAAGCATGTCAGGTGATGCATGCGATTTCAACTACATGGAGACGCAAGCTGTCATCAAGTTTTTTTTTTCCTGCAAGGCAAGGCACTGAAGGAAATTCATGCCACTCTGAAACATTTGGGGAACATGCACCATCGAATACCACCGTCAAAAACCGGGTGGCCCAGTTTAAACATGGTGATTTTTCCACCTGTGATGCGCCTCGTCTTGGACGACCCACAACAGTGACCATCCCGGAGATTATTGATCAAATTCACGAGCTAATCTTGAAAGACCACTGGATTTCAGCTAAATCAATAGCTGAGCAACTGAGCATCTCACGTGAGTGGGTTGGGTCCAACATTCATGAAGATTTGGACAAGTGGAAGCTCTCTGCGAAGTGGGTCCCGAAATGCTCGAACACAGATCAAAAACGTCAATGGTGCCAATTGTCTGAGCAACTTCTGGAATTTTTCGGCGCAATCTAAATGATTTCCTGTTGTAATTGGTGACCATGAATGAAGCATGGTTGTATCACTATGACCCAGAGACAAAGCAACAATCAATGGAGTGACGGCAATGTGGCTCACCCTGCCCTAAAAAATTCTGAGTGCAAAAACCCACTGGAAAATTTCTCGCCTCAATTTTTTTGGATCAAGGCGGCATCCTCCTCATTGATTAACTTCCAAAGGAACAAACTATCAATGCAGAGTATTACTCATCTCTGCTGGTGCAATTGAAGGACATTTTGAAGGAAAAACGCTGCGGAAAGGTCACCAAGGGGGTCTTGTTCTCGCACAACAAAGCCCCAGCTCACTGGCCACTTGCAACCCAGAAGAAACTGGTCTACCTGGGCTTCTAATGTCTTGATCACCTACCCTATTCTCTGGATCTGGCCCCGTCAGACTACCACCTGTTCCCTGGACTGAAAAAACAATTGATAGGTCACCATTTTTCGTCCGACATGGAGGTCATTGCTACCACGGAGACCTGGTTGGATGGGCAACTTTCTTAATTTTTTTTTGAGTGGTTTGCAACAGTCACAGCAACGGGCTAAGAAGTGTATTGAGCTTCGCAGGGAGCATGTTGAATAAATCTTGAGTTTGGTCGCTGTAGCTTGTTTCCTTCCTGGTCGGGCTAAGGACTTATCAGCACCCGTTGTACTACTTGTACTTGGTCCAAACTTCAAGACACAGATGAAGACTTATCTGTTCCTGTAAAAACTGTATCCACAAACTTCTTTATTTTATTTAGCAATTTATGCTCAAGACAAACACAGAAACCTATTAAGTTTTTACATAAAGTGGTTGTTAAAATCCTGTGATATAAACAGACACTAAAGTTGCTCAACAATTTGTGATAAAACACTCCAATATTAAACTTCATAGATACTTTGCTAAGTACTTTGTGGGGATATGAAAATGGCTACAAATAAAAATAAAAAATTGTTCGGAATGGTAATAACCACTGGAATGTGAAATTAATAATGAATACAGAACTTCAAATTCTAATTTGGTTTGAGTTCAATTCTAAACATTCAGATTTGGAAAACGTGAAAAACCGCAATAATTCGAAAGCAACAGGAAAGAGAAGAGGAAGGAAAAGAAGAACAGCAGGATACAGACTTTATCACAGCTTTCTTCATCTTGTTTGCTTGCTTACCTTGTGACAACAAAGCCTCAAATTGAACAACTGCCTGTTTGATAAATTCTTCTGTCCAGTTGGCATCCCCAGACTCAATGTCGTTACTGCTACCAGATTTATCCACAGATTTGTTAGGTGGCGGTTTACTGAAGTCATTTAAAGCACCTTAAACAAATCATCATTATTATTACACTAACATTAGACCACTGGTTCCTAACACCCTACTCTTTGCATACCCTTTTAATATGTAATATTTCTTTAAACTCTGAATGTACTAATTCTATTATACAGCAAGCCAAACACAGTGTGCAACATCCCAGAAGACCAGAAACCTCAACATTGATGCTGTTGGAACTGCAAATCTTGTACATTTATAATAAAATTCCAATCTCTGCTGCTGGCATCACATCATTCACATGAAAAATTTGAACAGAGTTCTTGAAATGTAATAACACAACAATAAGCCCAATGAACTATAATTAACGACACCTCTGAGTTTGTTTTCAAGAACTTGTTAGGGTCAGGCTCAACATAAGATACATCCTGTATCAAATCTGGCTGTGACAAGTTTGTTGCTGCATCTTGACTTTAACAAGGTGCAAAATCAAAATGAATTTTTGCACATGCATATGACTGAAGGAAGGAAATAATTTGTCTGCCTTTTCACAAGGTAATCATTACTATTGCACTACGCCTGACAGAAGCTCAATAAACACTGTCCAGTAGGTTGGAATCAAGGAAGATATAGGTTATGCTCACAAGACCAATTGAGCTGCCATACTTGTAACATTTGTCATAGAATTCTTACTATTTAATAATGCATCTAGTTCTTCATCATGCTCTGCATCTGTTGAACCTGTAACAGTTATGTCTGTCCCTGCTGAATCTCTCTCATCCTGTTTCTCAGCCATAATAATAACACAGCCAGTAACCTATGTCTGTGTTTCACTGACTCTAAGCAACAGATCACTGGAAGAAAGCACAAGTATAAATAACACAATTCAACAGTGGCATGTTACATTATATTCTTCCAGTATCTGAAGCCATGCAGTCTGGTAGATGGGCACCAACATTTCACAGGAATATGCTGACTCCATATTCAAGGTATAAGAATGGCAAAACATCGATACTTATCTACAAGTCTACATGCCATTACATCCTAGAATACCACAATTGTAAGACACCACACAGAGAATATTAAATCTCAAAGACAAGAGCTGAATGGTAACCTTCAACTTGGAAAGCCCAAACAAAATAAATATGCAAAGTGTAAACATGCAGGCAGAGAAAGTACAATTTTAACACAATTGTTTATGAAAATAAGTTCCAATTTAACACAAAAGACGATAAACACAATAAAAAACAGTTCACTACTATTAACATGTATTTTGCTCAATGCCATTTGGAGTTGTTAGCTACATAATTCTTCACTCAAATTCAGAGGACTAAGAAGTGAATACATGACACAAACTTGCTCTCCCAAGGTCAAACTGATAATCTTACAGTGTATTTAGTGGGCTTTACCAAGAATACACTACACTGAGGCTATGCCACATATGTTAAAATATATGAAATCATAGAAAAATTTTAATATGACATCTTACTATGACAAACAAGGTTCTCATCTAATAAAAGTCTTTACACATACACTTTTTAAGATTATATTGGTCATATACTTTTATATAGCATATTTTATGTTTTAACATAATGAAAGTAGTGTCTGTAAGAAGGGGCACCTTAGGACTTTTAACACAGCTTCCTTTGTACCATTCTCGTATTGACACAACTGAGGATGGCCTAAGTACAGGTCAAAAACGTAGGCTACATGTAGGATAATTAATTGAATTAAAATAAAACCTACGTTGTGTTAGACTGAATAAATGTGGTTTAATAGCACAATGAGATGGCTCCCATACGGTTACTAAGAGGTAAACTAAAATATATATTTTGTATTAAATTAATATGTTGAACCAGCTCCCAGCAGGAATTGTGTCCCCCTTAATACACAGAAGGCAATTTCGGTTAGCAGTAACATAAATTATTTTGTTAGACACTTAACATAGTATGGAATTTCTAAATTTTACATAATTAATGGCAGCTCGTTAATCATTTATGAAACTGTAAAACTTACAATGGTATAATTAAAAGGAAGTAATGATAAAGTTTATTTTGTCTGGTGCTCTTTCTACTATTATTTGCTGACTAAGTCTGTTTGTGCCCACGTATTAACCAGCCTTACATTCAGAGATAACTAAGCATTACAGTATCAACGTTTCGCACTTCCGTCCTGAAATGCCCAATGGTCCTCGCAAATCGTAACTTTTTCTGTAATGAACATCCGTAGAGCAGTTTTTAACTCAGTGTATATTCCAAAACTTGAGCTCGGCAAGTTTTGTTCCTACCTCTATTGCACCAAATTCACTCATTCTCATTGCCCCTTCCTAGCATTAGAGGCAGAAACAATAGAAACATACATCTGTGACAGCCTGAACTAGAACGCAAATCAAAGTAGCGAAAAAGTCCATGTTAAGGTATACAGTCTCCCTATTTGTCCATATTATATACAATAAATCCTACTTATTACTCATAATAGGTACTGCAATGATTTAAGCTACCCTTACACGTTCATTCGTATCATTCTTTTTACCATCAGATATTTCGAATCGAGCTCAACTATGCAGTATTGCATATTTATGTTGGTAACCCTATCAAATGCTCTCTTTCATGTCTACGAGATGGTGCTGACATTTCAGAAAACAGTATGATGATAACCAAACGATAAGATACCATTCGTGGTATTATAAACACTAGGGTGTAAACGAATTTGTTTTCATAAATACGGCCGAATAAGAAAGTGAAATTTATCTTCGTTATCCTAGATCGAAAGATGGATTTATCAAAAATGAAAAATGATAGGAAGCTTTACCTTTGCAGGTGGTATTATCGAGGTAAGTTACAATAACGATGAAAACGTCAGTTTTAATACAATGCCAAGTAATTTGGCTTATCTACGTCTATAATGTGAACTGTGTCTTGCAGCTGGATTTGCCTTTCTTCCGTTTCTGTGGTGTGTAAATTCGATTTGGTTCTTCGCTGAAGCATTTAGGAAGCCACCATACGACGAACAAAAAGAAATAAAGAAATGTAAGTTTCGGCCAGAAGTACAAAATAAGAGCAGTCTTACATTTTGCAGAATTAGTATTGCCTTTTCTAACTGTGGGAGGATGAAGACACAAAACTTAGTTTTCGTACACAGTTCCTAATAACATACTCCTACCGTGCTGAACCTAAATGAAACTCGCCAACTAAGTTTCACGAACGTAAACACGCACGTGAAACATGTTTTTGTGTTACGGTAGAGTATGGGATGGAAACCTTTCTGTTGTAACACTTAACTGTTTGATATTTCACACATACCAACACTTGGAAATACTGTTGCAGCTTAAGGAAGGCCAGTATTAATGAATTTGGGTCCAAGCTATGATTTTAACGATATAAACCATGACTTCACTTGCTGTCATATGTATGTCAGCAGTCCATATTTATTGCTGTGGTCATTATATGACATGCAGAAATAAGGCGACGTGTATTTCCATTACAACATCCAGTTATAAATGCATCTTCTCTGGCATAAATAATATAATGGTCATCAGCTTGGTGTTACGTAAGGAACAAGCCCAGCATTTCTATGAGTGTAGTTCCTATATATTCAAAATACACATTTCACATTTTTTGGTATCTTTGTTTCTTAACATTCAGGTTATGACCTGATAAAATTTAGGACAACCTTGTGCTTTTCTGCCCACGAGTTCCTTCTAAGTTTCACTTCTGAAACTTCACCACCTCTTTATCCTTTGCACTAACTTTTTAATAAATTCATCTTTCAATTACATGGGGTGAGAACTGTACAAACTGTAATTTTTTTAATGTCATAATTACCTGATCTTTGTAATTCAACAGCCTTGAGTTAGCAAGACCATATACAGCTACACATTATATCATAATGCATCATGATATTTTCAATAAAAATGAAATGTTTTTAAGCTAAATACAGTTTTGATCACACTGAACAATTTTTCAGCAATCATAATTGTTTGTATTTTAGATTATGCTTGTATGGAAATGTGCGTATCATTTTATTTATTCTCGCTGTGATTGTAATGTGAACTTCTGTTTGTGCAGATGTGATATTGTCTGGAATCGGAACCATTGTATGGACAACAGCTCTGATAACATGGATAACAGTATTTCAGTTGCACCGAGCAGAATGGGGAGCAACCGCAGATCAGATATCATTTATTATACCAACAGGAATACCATAACAATTGTCCTTTTATAGAAATCTGGAATCATAAATAAGTTTTCCTTATAATAAACATAGAGGTTTAATTACAAAGAGTGGAAGAGCCTTGGCATGAGCATGACACAATGGTTTGAGCTCTTGGACAAACCCATACCCTGCCATCAGGATGTTAAGGAGATGTTTTCCAGTTGATAAATTAAACCGTTAACTTATAAGGAAGGTAGTCACAAACATTTTAAATTCATGCCTTAAATTACATTATGTCAACTTAATAAAATGATCTGATACAAAGTATTCTACATCCCTTTTACCCCATATGTTGTGGCTAAAATTTTGCACTCTTAAGAAGTGTTCCAATTGATAAGCTATTATTACAGTTTGTCATTCTTTACTCTCCCTACAATGGGATTGAAGTTTCCTATCAGAATATGCATCTGATGATGAGGGAGTTGATCTGATACATGGAGTCAGTAATGTGTGCTGTCACTGCCATCCTAAGTACAGGCACGCACATTCAAAGCAGTTATCATCACACCAGCTTAGATTCATACATGACATCCTATCCCTAACAAACTCTACCATTCTTCGTGATGATTCTTGTGTGTAAGAAAGCACTGATGGACAACTCCCTTTTCCATAAAAAAAAGTATACCATTTGCTGGTTCTGTATTATGATTGTCCCATCTGACCACCTGTGTCTCATTAAATTGAACATAAATTACACATCCAATTTCCATTACTTGGATTATTTCAGACAATGCATGAAAGTCCATGGCCCTGTGTAACATTTTGCAATGTATTGATTTTTATGGTGATGACTTGGTAGTGTATCATCCAACTGTCAAACTGGAGGTTATCTGCTCCATATCTGGTGGCAACTCCATATGCAGGCTGAGGACATGGCAGGCTGTGATAACAAGGGACACACTATACCTCCATGGAACAGAGTCCTGTAGAAGCTAACAGTTGTTCAGCTAGGTCTGCTGATCACACAATGCAGGTGCCCTCCATATCCAAAGGCTGCTTCCTCCATCCACAATCCAACATGTAACCATGGCGACCCCTCATGACATTGCACCAGTATTAAAATTTCATAAGTATTACACAACCAGAGGACACAGGCACTGACTAAACAACATGGACACCCCATACTAGCTGAAAAATAACCATCTTACCCTTTCAAATCAGAAAACTCAAGTGAAATAATACAACTAACCTACAATTAATTTCAGTTTTTGTATAACAATTTTTTAATGAAAATATGTGATACATACAATGATGGCAACATTTTCATGATCTTTCAGTACATTCTACTGGCAGTATATACATGATGATTCAATTCATTAGTACAATATATATGTTTATAAAATAAATGTGCATTAACTTAAAATGTACTGTACAATTTGTACACAAAATGCAAGATTCACAGTTAAAAGAATATAAAGTGTGAAGAATATAAATTACATGTATTTTCTTCAATACAAAGGTCATACAACTGTTAAAAACAAGTTCATAAACTAAAAACCCAATGCGACATATGTATACAAAGTGAGAAAATTTCACCTTCTCCTGCCCATGACTTTTTTCCTTGACATTTCCTATATTAACACATTGTGGACGGGTGACGCAGATTTACGTCTATACATTACAACTGTGCAAGACGGATGACGCACATCTGCGTTTTTAACACGCTTGGTTTCCACGCACTATACACTTTAATTATGCAATACATGCAGCCTTTCTCTGAATGGTCCTGCTGACGGATGTTTATAGAAACGTGACCTCACTCTGAACTACTGATCTGTGATAAATATAGAGAACAAACAGCTCCTTATTTTCCTCTGTTGCTCTGCACTGCATTTAGTCAGCTTTCAGACTTTAACCATGACGGAAAGAGGTAGTTCTTACGAGGAAAAATATCTTACAGAAGATTAAATATCAGCGGAATTGTTGGCGGACACATTATCTGATGTTCCTGAAGACGCTGATAGTGACAGTAACTCTTCTATAATTGGAAATTGGCAAAACAAAATTGTGCATCCTTTACCGAGTTACAGTGACAGTGAACAATGTGGAAACGAAGGTGACGATGATGATGAAACACTAGATTTGGCGGTTTCCACATGGGTAAAAACAGATAAAACACCAAATTTAGGGCCATTTACCGGAAACCCAGGGGTGAAACAAATTCCCTCTGACCTGACGAAAGTATCACAAGTAACAGGACTCTTTCTTGGAGACACATTCTTTGATATGTTGTGTGAGGAAACGAATCTATATTACTTACAAAATCAGGAAAAGTATGTTACTGGTTCTAAGGGGTT
>Ga0123354_10017783_pt1 | contig 11141 bp, 7 predicted proteins | sample TergutLab28metaG_2_FD_97872 | JGI IMG/M metagenome (GOLD analysis project Ga0123354, IMG submission 97872) | Labiotermes labralis P4 segment gut microbial communities from Petit-Saut dam, French Guiana - Lab288 P4 | ecosystem: Host-associated > Arthropoda: Insects > Digestive system > Gut ... | reverse complement strand
GATTAAGATGGGATGATGACGTGAGAGACGATTTGAGGAAGATGGGAGTAAACAATTGGAAACAGAAGGCACAGGAAAGGAAACCATGGAGAGGAATAATTGAGCAAGCCAAAACTCACAAAGTTGTAGAGCTGAGGAAGAAGAAGAAGAGGCAGATTGCAGCAGCTGAATTAGCTTACAACTTGGTTGTATGCTGAGTTACAAGCATAGATTTTATATAAATAATATACCCAAAATAAAATTTGTACTACCTTTTAGGTAATTCTTTCTTTGTTTTGTGTCTGTCAGTCGCAGCTGTCTGAACTAGCAGCTAGTGTGTCTCTGAAATTATTCTTTAAAATAAGCCCATAAATGTAAAAGAAACGAATTTTATACTTTATTTTAAAATAGACTTAGATTCAAAGCCATACCTATGTAATAATGAAGTATCTGTGTATTCAGAAAAGTAACATTAACCATTTGACACCCAGTGGCGACAACACGTACCGCCACATTCAAAGTTCCACATTATGTAGGCACATGGTGTACTCGTACATCAGCTTTTGTGTGTCTGTACAATATGAACAAAATTCTTCTTTATTGGAAGCACATTCTTTTCTGTGTCAGGTACCAACTCAATTTATATATATATATATATATATATATATGTGTGTGTGTGTGTGTGTGTGTGTATGTGTAACATAGCTTAATTTTAGTTTTCACAGAATTAATTACTCTCTTTAGTGGGAGTAAAAATGCCCATGAAATTTGGGCCTTTTTAAATACTAATAACATTTTCTAATTTGACGAAAGTAGTGTTACTTTGTCAAACATATTTTACAACCCTAGTTTAAAAATAACATTCCTAACTCTTCCTTCGTTTCTTAACTTTATGGATTTATGTTATTTTATTTGTATCAACTTCCAGTCCGATAAAAATTGATAAAATAATGAAACATTTTATTTAGACCCATAAATGAATTATGTCTTTCAAAGCACCGAATTTCACGCAACTCACAACTGCTCAGTGCTCAGCCTCGTGTACCGAATTTTGTCAAAATCTTTCAACAAGTATGGAAAATACGGTTATAAATAATTTAAGTACATTTTTAATAATACACGCGCCTACTCAACAATATTTAAACAGAATCCTACATCGAATTTCATGAAAAATCTAACCAACGTTTTGCTACTGATACTAGGTCCTAGATAGACAGACGGATGGAAATATGGACAAGTGAAGGAGACGAGAGATGGACGGATGAATGTGGTCACCGCATAAGGGGCTTACGATTAAATATGCAATTTTAAATAAAGCGTAGCCCACAAGAACATCCAGTAGTTGCATTATTAATGATACTAGTATGACAGCTGTGGAAAGCTTGCTCATCTTTCATCATGTCTGCTCTTCGGCCTGTGGGAGTAAGGTTGAAACTGAGGTTGGAGTTCCAAACAGAACTAGCATGAGATGTTTCCAAAGACATCTGTAATTCAGTTTGCATGCTAGATCAGCTCACTGATAAGCTCTCTGTGACAAAACGACACAGTTCTTCTGAACAGCAATTCTGTGAAAAGTAAATCTTACATCTCGTCCATGCATAAGCTATACGAAATGAAATTCCGTACTATGTACTGGCTTCCATACCAGGTGGAATACCCCGTTTTAGCAGCTCAGCGACCGCAGATAAAGTTTCATACGTTCGAATGCTCTTGTCTTAAAATCCGTGAGGATTTATCTGCATCGAAGCGATCTTATTTTAGGTCTTAGGAAACACCTTTTTTCGTACGATTGGTATTATTCACAACTTGACATATTTCAGACATTTATATTTATTCTTAAGGTTTCATTAGCCTGTACAACAAACACTAAGTCCTGTCAGCACACAGTGTATGTCGAGCGTCATGAAATATCTATTTTGAGATTGACGTTCAGGCGACCGTGCATCGTGATAAATTCTTATAATAAAACCAACCAAATGTACTAATTTCTCAAACTGATTTTTGGAATAAAACTCTACATGTTTCGGACAGTTCTTCTGTCATCATCAGGAGTTTTTCACTGTACACACAGCAATCCTGCTGGGAAGCTATCAGCAAACCTGTATGACATACACCATTGCTGTGTGTACAGTGAAAAACTCCTGATGATGGACAGAAGAACTGTTCGAAACATTTAGAGCTTTATTCCAAAAATAAATTTGAGAAATTAGTGCATCTGGTTGGTTTTATTATAAGAAAGTATTTTGAGTTTAAAGCCTTTAAAATCATTGAAAGAAATACTTTGATTTCTCACGTCCCGCAGTACCAGTATACATTATGTAGACATTACATTGTCTGTCCATATTCCCCTATCCATCAGAGTACATTGTTATATATTAACTGAAGGCACAAAAATTCATTCCATTGTTATGTCGTTGTATATATGTGACCGTTCTTTGAATCTAATTGTTAATCCCTTTCCAATGACTCGATATTCGAGGATCCGGTTAAATTGACTGCGCCATATCCAAGAAGAACAGAATGTTCAACAGTATTGTAACCATACTAGAAATGGGTCAGACCTATAAAGAGTTTAACGTAATCTTTACACGCTAATCCACTCCACCTTTCATCCTATGTTTCTTGTTTCATGGTGAGTGACAAAGCCATTGCAGTACCGGTTAACAAATTATTACTTATTTCCTTTTAAACTTAACTGAAAACTGTTATTTTTGGGGTGAGGAAGTGAAACACATCTCATGCAACAAATATTATTATTATTTACTTTTATTTCTTCAATACCTCTTTCATTATTATATTTTCCATAAATATTCCATTACCTGAAAAATATTATCTTTCATTATGCATTTCGTGAAACTAAATGTTATTACACAAATATATCACGACGAACGGTCCGCAGAATGCCAATTTTAATATTAACGTCTTCATTATCCTTTCCTCCTGGGGGAAAAACAATTCGAAAACACGGGAAATAAAATGTTTTCTTAATTATGAATTTGTGGAGAACGTGATAATAAATTTTGTATCAAGAATTTGTAGGATGAAATTATAAACAGGCGACTGACCAAGAATGTACTGGGTTCAAAGGGACCACTGTTGGCAAGCTGGTTGCAGATGGGTGCAGGGAATAATGACACAATAGCTGATAGAATAAAGAGGTAACGTAACAACGATATTGACAACTGTTTCGAAACAATAATCTGAAAGCAAGTGAAAATAATCGGATTTAAGTATTCCGTACTTTGGTAAAGCAACTGTTAGGAACACGATAATTTATATATCATTAATAACAGTCGATGGTCGTTAATACAACATGTCGCGAGACAAATATCTGTTGAACTTCAGCAGTTCAACGTGTTTCTCGTTGCAAAAATCTTCGAACATTTTCGAACATCTACATTAGAAAAGAATACTATAGTCACTCAACAAGGAAATTCAATTAAACAGAATTGTGATTTTCATATCCACTAAATTTAACCGGCGATTTGTCATTACTTCTTAGTCACGTTTTCAGCGAAAATACGAGTCTTCTAATTTGTCTGTAAAATTTTGTGCAAGATGCACGTTGCACTTTGCTCTGTATCTTATCAACCCGTGTAATCCATTTTTCGAGTTCTATCTATACAACCAAACATGGAAGTAACTTGCCCAATATACATCGGGTTGACAAAGGTACAGTGCCTCTGTTCGTTTGTAAACGGGTGACTCAGATTCCCCCATTCTGCTTCTCGTAAAACGCAAGTTTTTTTTCCATTTTTCTGTCTTTTTCCACCAAACATCTCTATTTTCGCACAATAAGTACCAACAGGATGCACTATTCTTCTCTCAGTTTATTTCGATTATTAACCTTACTGCTCACCAACAGGAGGTACTTGTCTGTACATACAGATTAATACCGCCTGATGATGGGCAGCAAACCTGCTCGAAACATGTAGAGGTTAATAATCGAAATAAATTGAGAGTAAAATATTGCATCCTGTTGGTTCTTATTGCTCAAATATATCACATGCACGGTCCAAAAAGGCATTAAATTTCTGTTTTCATTTGCTCCTTTTCAACACAGTAGCCAAAAGTAAGTTTCTTAGATAGAAAAATATTGAAGGGGCATCTACCCCCTTGCAGCCCCTAGTTTCCCCAATGCAAGCAAAGCCGATTAAAATAAAAAAGAAATGAACGTAAATTACGTACTGATTGTCTGCTGCCATACAGCGGTCAAAATTTAGTAACGGTAGGAATGAAATGAGCAATGCACTTTGCTGATTGACACAGACTATGGCAGTACACACACTGTAATGTATAATGACATCATGACGTGTGCAACAGTTGACAGGCTGCACTCTGTGCTTTAGAGATTTAAATTTAAAAGACATTTTTTTGACGTTCTGCTGACCGTGCATCTCAGTATATTTATCTCAGCAATTAACCAACTTGATGCACACAATTTTTGTTTAACAATAATTTTATTTTATGCCTCTACATGTTTCGAGCACATGTGCTCATCATCAGGAGGTCAAAATTGCATTACACAGCCTCTGGTATCATCACACCTATAGGTGGCCGCTTCGTGCACTTATTGTAAAACAAAAATTTTGTGCATCAAGTTCGTTAATTACCGACATAAAAATATATTTTGTATGTCAACTGTAGGACTCGCCGTATGCTGACAGAACTCTTAATGTTTGCTTGCATAAAACGAAAGAACCATTGAAAACGACGCGAATGTTGGCAACATTGCTAGTAGAGGCGTATCACCAGCAATCAATAAATGCTTTATATTCGATGGAAACTGATATTTCTTATTCATCACTCTCCTTAAGATATATTGTTTAAAGTTGCAACATTGTGCAGTCTTGTAAATGATTGATAGGATTTCGCAGTAACTGGCCCCCAGAACCCCGCAATATAAATTCTCACAAATATGCAAATTTCAAAGCCATCTCAAAATTGTTTCTCTTAGGTCATGCATTTAGGCTTGAAGAAAATTTAATACTTCATTAACGTAAGTATTATTGAAGGCTTTCGGCCTTTCGTTGCCAATGCGTTCGTTATTTTAGGTGGATTTACAGCATGTATGTTACATTGTAGAATTTTTGATAACCTTTACATTTTACAGGGCCTAATTGTTTTATAAGACTGTTAGTTCCCGATGACGATGATGATGATGATGATGTTATATTTGCAATAATTCGCTTTTTTCACTTTGGAGCTTCGTCCCTCTTTGAACACACATATGAAACAGAAAGTTTTACGAAGGGGAATGATACTATCCACCGAAATGTGTGGTTTTGCTTTGTTATAGCACATGGTGATGGGCTAAATGCAAATAGTTAATGGTTTCAAATCCAGTATCTTTGTGGTTTTGTATTTTTCCCTAAATAATTCATTATTACGCTCTTCTGCGTCCTTGGCACTCATGCTTCACCTATTATTAACTATTTTCTCGTTAGATCCTTTCTCATCTGTCATTTATCTGATGATGGAAGAACTGGGTTTACCTTCGTTTGATTTTCGGATCAGGTCTATATTGACTGTTTCAGTACTGTGTTGAATTAAGACTGAAAAATAAAAATATATTTTAAATACAAGAACTGTATATAAAACCCATCAAAATTAAAATCAGTTTTGCTGATTCTTGAGAGAAACGAAACAATGAAGCTAAGGACATTGAACCTGTACGAAAATAGAATTTTTAGAGCACACTCCTGACCTTGCAGCCCCTATTTCCGTGTTACCATGTGCCTTGCCAGAAACCCACAAATGGGTGCTGCAACCCTGGGGTTAGACTTGCCCCTACGCAGATCCCCTGACTCGTGCTCAAGTAGGTCAGCGTCGGAGGGCAGACATATGCTGGAGGGCAATGACTGCACAACTGAAGTAGCAGTCTATCTGCTGCAGCCCCTGGTTCTTATTTTGGGTGTGTCTTCAGAATGGACTATGAAGACTCTTGGGTTCAGAACTGAAATACAATGCAGGAATGTTACAGCCGCACAAAGAGTCTTGATAATTAAAACATTTGAATGACCGTTACATATATACCCAGAGCACTCTTAATTTAACATATAAACTACAGTTTAATAGGGGACCGCGGTAGCACAGTGGTTAAGTTGCTGTGCTACAAATCGGAAGGTCGGTGGTTCGATCCCAGCTCGTGTCACTAGATTTTTCATAGACATAAATTCCTTTCGACCGCACCATGGCCCTGGGGTCGACTCAGCCTCTAACAGAAATGAGTACTAGGAGCATTTCCTGGGGGTAAAGTCGGCCGGTGCGTAAGACTGACAACCTACCACCATCCTGTGCCGTTGTCATGAAATCTGGGAAACTTGACTTACTGGAACCCTCTGGGCGTGTCCAGGCCTGTAATGGGAACTCTTTACCTTTACCTTTACTACAGTTTAATAAAAACAGCACTGCATTACTTTCATGAACAAAATTACTCTCTTGAGGGTAATTATTTATTGCGTAGCTTCAACTCTCATTTTATAAGAACTCGTGTGAAAGTACTAAAATGTTGAGGCTAAATCAGATTAAAATATTCGGAAACATTTTTTGTAGGCAAAATTTTTGCAGCTCCTAACTCTGTACTTCCTGGCATAGGTCTGTAGGTAGTGAGAGTAGCCTTGTTCTGCGGTATATGACCGTTATGAAAAATGAGGTGGGCAAAATACGCAACACCTTTTAAATCTGTCCCAGATATTACTTCCGCGTATAAAAATTCAGTTGTATTCAGAATGCATGGAAATTCCACCTATTGTGTATTGTTGTAGTTGTCTTGTGTGTATTGTTGTAGTTATGTGTATTTGTTGTACTGTGTGTGCATTGCTGCTTTTCTTTTTTACTTTAGATGTCGGACTGCTGGCTAGAAGTCAGTACTCGGACGGTCCTGCGACCGGCCATCTCGACACAGGTTTTTCTTAGTTTCCCTGTGTCTATAAGCAAATGCTGGGATGGTTCCCAAGATTCCAAGTTGCCACTACTTGCTTCTAATGTAGCCATCCCGACTTAAATCTAGTAGTATCCAATTTCATGTTCTGTTTATATGTAAAATAACCACTGTCACCGGGTAACAACCCAATTGCAGTAAATAAATAAATATATAAAATATAAATTTCGGCAAATTCTAGGGGGTAATTAAGGAATTTAAAGAAAATTTGAAGAATATAGAATTGTAACTAATATACAGTGTGTGTACTCGTCTAACACAACTATATTTATTGGTAGAATATAAAATATTTTCTATATAAAATACAACTACATGTTTCGGCGCTTGATAATGGCCATCTTCAGTGCCGAAACATGTAGTTGTACCTCATGTAAAAAATACTTTATATTCTACAAATAAATATAGTTGTGTTAGACGAGTACATACAATCTTCTTTAGTTATTTCGTGGAACGAAACGGAGATGACGAACCTCATGATTATATCGGATTGTACATTTTACTCAATTTATGGGACATAAAATATACTGTTCATGTTATATTACAGTATTATAGAAGTATTTAATATGTTTCAAACATTGAAAGTGAATTATGTTAAAGTTCAGAAGTGTTACAAATCTGAAACTAATTAATACAGGCTACAGAGAAATTTAGACCTGTGACGCGATTCACAGCAAACACGTTCCATTTTTGCACTAAGTAAATCTCCCAATTCCCCGACAGCATAAAAACATGTTTAGGAGAAATGTTGGCAGACAAAGAGGAGGATGTTAAATGTAATTTGAAGGTCATACGGTAAAATTTATAAAGCTCTATGCTTTGGGGTTTGTTCGTCTTCTATTTTTAAGTACGCGAGTCACAACTTTTCAGAAAGTGGTTTTATTTCCATCTTAATGTGGATATGACATGAAGAATTTCTACTCATTTGAATTCCTAACTCAAAGTGTTCTTGTTCAGTGGAAGCAGGGCCTGAGATTATTTGGCTTAGGAGCCCAGCAGAGTAGGAATTCTCTAGTAGCCATTATGAACAAAGATGGAAGCGGGGCCCATTTCTGAAACGTTGTGGTTTTTACATACAAAAAACTGGGCCGACGGACACAGTCCAGAAGTAGGTTTATAAATTTAAGCTGTGAATTAAGCTAGTAATAGTAGTCAAAAATAGTGTTCAGTAAATGTGGCAGACAAGGAGAGCGCACTGATAGCAGCAGTAAAAGTGGAAGCGAATGTGTGTTTATATGGAAAGCAAGTCAGGCAATGTACGTATAACGTAACATTGAGAAGCGTTCGTGCAACTATTGTACTTCACACTGCATGGAGCAGTGTACTTCTGGAGAAGCTAACCGGTTCTCAGGTAGTCAAGAATTACCCCGGATTTTATGAAACCCGAAGCTTCATTACCATGTTTAGAAGTGCCCGCCACCTGTCCCTATCCTGAGCCAGATCGATTCAGTCTATGCCCCCACAACCCAATTCCTGAAGATCCATCTTAATGTTATCCTCCCATCTACGCCTGGGTCTTCCAAGCGGTCTCTTTCCCTCAGGTTTCCCCAACAGCACCGTGTATGCAACTCTCCTCTCTCCCATACTTCTTACATGCCCTCGTCCCTCTTAGGCTCAAATATTCGCCTTAACACCCCATTCTCAAACAACCTCAGCCTACGTTTCTCCCTCAACGTGACCGACCAAGATTCACTCCCATACAAAACAACAGGCAAATTATAATTCTGGGTACCTTAATCTTTATATTTTTGGATACGAAACCGGAAAACAAACGATTCTGCACCGAATGATAGCAAGCATTCCCTGACTTCAGTCTTCTCTTAAATGCTTCCTGAACAGAATTTCGATGCTTTAGGGTTGTTCCCAAATATTTGGGCTGTTCCTTACTCTAAATTACTCTATTATCACTCTTTACACTGTGACGTTGTCCTGCATTCTGATCTCGAAACAGGACCATGTACTTTGTTTTATCAACATTGACTTCCAGTTCAATGCCTTACTATTGTTTCCGTTGGAAACAATAATTATTACATATTCTGAGTGTACTCATGTAAACTTCGGTATCCAGCATGCAATGCCAATGGGCCATATTGTCATCTGTGGCCTGTCAGAAAGTACGATATTTTTGCACATTATCTCATAAAAGGCGCGGTTATGAAAATAGTTATTGAATGTACAATACGTGTTTTAATTTTCTTTAAAAAATTTGACTGAAATATTTCTCATTCTAAGAAGAATTAAGTGAGATATGATAAAAAATGTATACCAGTCCTCATGTAAATTACACGTAATTCTTGTCATATTTTAATCAAATTTGAATTTTCTCAACGGATTTTCGAAAAATAATCTAATATCAAATTTCATGAAAATCCTTTGGGGGGAGCCGAGTTGTTCCATGCGTACGGACGGAAGGAAAGACAGACATGACGAAGCTAATAGTTGCTTTTCGCAATTTTGGGAACGTACCTAAACACATTATTTTTTTTTAACTTGAAACTCGCACCATAGAATCAGATACAATTTAATATACAAAATATTTAGTGTTCCTTTTCAAATTATGCGACAGGCCTAACGTAATTTAATCCGTGGAAATTTTTTATGTGTATTTACAAGTTGTTTGAGGATTTACGAAACCAAGAATTAAGTATTTCGATGGGAACCAAGTTTCAGTGCAAATTTGAGGAGACCACCTCTGTGTCCGTTTCTAAGTCTGAGAAGTCTAGCCCACATTCTAACATCCTATTTCTTTGTGGTTCATTTTAATATTGAAGCAGATGTGACTTAGTCGGTACAGTGACTGGGATACTGGCTGGACGATCCCGGCCGGAGTAACGGGATTTCCTATATTTTTCAAAAGTTTCAGACCGGCTGTGGAGCCCACCCTAATTTCTACTCAGAAGATAAATTAATTTTTTCGTTGGAGGCAAAGCGGCTGAGGAGTGACGTCCTCTCGACTCCACCTTTTGTCGAAGTTAAGAATAAATGGAGCCGCATCGCCATTCCCCCTACATGACTTCATGTCATCGATGGGAACATATGTACCTTTTATCATTTTAATATCATCATCCCATTTATTCCTAAGTCTGCGCATTACTCTCTTCCCTTTCACGTTCAGGTGACCGTGCATCGTGATAAATTCTTATAATAAAACTAACTAGATTCACTAATTTCTCAAATGTATTTTTGGAATAAAACTCTACATGTTTCGGACAGTTCCTCTGTCCATCATCAAGAGTTTTTCACTGTACACACAGCAAATGTGTATGTCATACAGGTTTGTTGACAGCTTGCGAGCAGGATCAGGACGGAAGTTCCGCCCTGATCCTGCTCGCAAGCTGTCAGCAAACCTGTATGACATATACCATTGCTGTGTGTACAGTAAAAAACTCCTGATGATGGACAGAGGAACTGTCCGAAACATGTAGAGTTTTATTCCAAAAATAAATTTGAGAAATTAGTGTATGTATTTGGTTTTATTATAAGAACCTTTCCTTTCAGTTTTTCTAATCAAACTGTATGAACTTCCAATTTTTTTCTAAGGGTGCTGTCCATTTTCCTTGATTTGGTAACCCTAAGAGTTTTGGTAAGGAATACGAAATTTCAGGTTACTCTTAACAGCATGCCATCCTCTTTTCCTCCATTGACTTCTGTTGTGTGTGGGAATACAAAACAGAACTGTTGTCACAGCAGCTGTACCTAATCCAGTATGCAACCGAGCTGCATAAACCATATCTATGCATCAGTCATGCTAAGCATAACCTGTGACCATCGGATTTCTGTTGGTTACGCACGACCCATATAAATTATTATATCTGATATATAATGATACCAGAATGTCTCAGAACAGGGTTTTCAACCTGCGATCTGAAGACCAAATGTGGACCGCCACAGAGTGTAGGTAGTCCCAGTAGGATCGACGATTTGATGCACATTCCAAAATACATGGGAAATAAAAACTTAGGAAAAAGCGAGAAAAGGATTATATATTTTGATACATCTGCGTTATTTAAACGATGTATCAAAAGTAGTATATTGAGGCGTCTTATAATATGTAATTATTATTATTATTATTACTCAAATTCTCGAAATTGCTGAAAACGACTATTAGCTTCTTACTCTCTTTTCATACACAAGACACAGCTCGGTTCCCACTAGATGGATTTTCAAGAATTTTGAAATTTGTGTATTTTCTTGAAACCTCTCGAGATAATTGAAGTTTTAT
>Ga0123354_10017780_pt1 | contig 11143 bp, 2 predicted proteins | sample TergutLab28metaG_2_FD_97872 | JGI IMG/M metagenome (GOLD analysis project Ga0123354, IMG submission 97872) | Labiotermes labralis P4 segment gut microbial communities from Petit-Saut dam, French Guiana - Lab288 P4 | ecosystem: Host-associated > Arthropoda: Insects > Digestive system > Gut ... | reverse complement strand
TCACGAGGCTGAGTGGACCCCGTTCCAGACCCACTACTACTCAGAAAATCTGGTAGCGCCGGGGATCGAACCCGGGACCTCTCTATCTGTAGCCAGAAACTCTGACCACTAGACCACAGAGGCAATGCATAATTATACAATATTTATAATTTCATTTTATTTAAGATACAAAACACAATTATAGATTAAATTGAATTTTTAGGTCCCCTATATCTTCAGTTGTGCGCCATTTTGTTCATACTCAGACCAATTAAAAAAGTATATAAAAATATATACGCGTTCCTTTAAACCTTTTCCTGCTAACGTGGAGAATATGGTGAGCTCCTAATAATGCCAGCAAATGGTAGATGGGATTTAATTCGACATTTAAAGGGTTAATATAGTGCATTGTAACAGACCGACGAAAACAAAATTTAAGTTCTCAGCACCATTTAAAATGCACAGACGTTGATACCTTTATTTGCAGTTATTTAACACATTGCTACGCCAGTACTTCACCATATAGCCCCCGATCAAAGTGAGGTATTTTTCTTACCCTGAGACGAGCGTTTCTATTCCCTGTAGACGGATGTCGAGCCTGTGTTAACGCAAATCGTGTCACAATTTTTGGCGCATCGCAGTAATTTGTAAGTTGTTGAATACCGCGATTTTGTTTCAGCGCTGGAAACATATGATAACTGCCTGGTGATAAATACCCTCATGCAAACAGAATCAGTGTACGTTTTCTTACTTTCCATGCCACTGAACTTCATATACTAGATTCTACATATACGTACATTCCATATTATTTTACTGACTTTAATTTCACGTTTAAACAGAACACCTAAGTGTAGCTACTGCAGTGAAGTGCTGGCGAAGGTGATGGATCCTAATATTTGCATAATTAAAACTTAGGGTCAAAAGAATACTTGTCTCTTAGAGGCTTTCAGAGGAAGTTTTTCTATTAAACCCAGAGACAATTTACCAGCTTGAAAACATGAGGAGCTTCTTACGAAGGGGAGAGTATTTCTGTAAGTTATAGGTCTAGAGGTAGCGTACTGGCCTTTGGTACCCAAGTTCGCGGGTTCAAACCCGGCCGAAGCCATCGGATTTTTAGGGCGAAAAAATCCTCAGCACGCCTTCCTTCGGAGGGGAAGTAAAGCCGTCGATCCCATGTCGTAGATTTACGGCATGTAAAAGATCCCTAAATTTACGTGGAAGTCAGAATTTAGGCAAAATTACTACCGGACATCTTCCTTGACCACAGTTCCACCTTTCGCTACTAGGATCTCTCTCGTCGCTGCGGACGCAGAAGCACGTGGCAGCGAAAGTCGGAACATCTAAAGGTGGGGGAAAGCAATGGCAAACTACCTCCAAGAACTTGCCTAGGATGCAGTGTGCCAAGAGCCACATCGGTTCCATAACCGGGCTCTGGATCCTGCCGGACCAGTCACTAGGGCTGAATACTAATGAATGAATGAATAAATGTATATTGAAGAAAATACATGAAAAGTTTCAATTAATAAGATTGCTACTAGCAGATCCCAGTGACCGCGCAGTCTAAGGCATAGATATGTGGCCGCTCGATTGCTGGCATTTTGAATTCAAACTCCGCTGAGAGCATGGATATTCATCAATTGTGGTTGTTGCGACGACAACCACAATTGATGAATATCCATGCCCTCAGCGGAGTTTGAATTCAAAATGCCAGGAATCGAGGGGCCACATATCTATGCCTTAGACTGCGCGGTCACTGGGATCGGCTAGTAGCAATCTTATTAATTGAAAATTTTTATATATTTTCTTCAATATACAATTATACCTTATAGCAATACTTTCCCCTTCGTAAGAAGCTCCTCATGTTTTCAAGCTGGTAAATTTTCTCTGAGTTTAATAGAAAAACTTCTTCTCAAAGCCTCTAAGAGACAACTATTCTTTTGGCCCTAAGTTTGTGTGTGTGTGTGAGTGTGTGTGTGTCCAAATATATGTGATCTGGAAACCACAACAATAAGGCGGCTTAGGCCCGAATTGGGCTGTAGCGCCGCAGAGGGAAAAAAACAGTGTTCCTAATCTTTCATTCAATTACATGAAATTGTATAAGTTATAAAGATTTTACCAATATTAAATTTGTTTGTGTAAGACATAAGTTATTCTGAAGAACTGGAAAATTGTATCTCTGCCTTTGGAAATATTCCAATATATTGCTCCTGCAGATCGATCGTACAAAACTCCTCAAGTCTTGCTGAACTAAATTTCTTTTCACTTATTAGTGCAATCTGTGATTTGACGGGTACTGGTACTAGTTTACGTGCTTGCAGATCTCCTTACACCATATGATATCTACACGACGGAGGTAATAACTTTGAACTGCCTAATAACAAGAGTGTTCTCTGCCAGGTATGAATGGTTGTTCTGACTAATCATTTCACTTCACGCATTCAATAGAAAACTAGCATCATTTTTGTTACAAAATTCACTTCATAGATGCTTTTGTGTGAGTCCGTGCTTGCACAATAATTTCCGTTGAGATGAGGACCGTGCCTCGTTGTTATGAATACAGAGTAGAACTGCTATATTTTATGTACGTCCCATAGCTAGCCATTCTTTTCAAGTTTCCATCTTTCACACAGAGAGACGTGCGTCCCACCTCCCACGTGGTGGTAACAGTAGGTTAGGCTAGGTTACGCCTCTATTGGGAAATACAGTCTCCACCAATCCGGACGAAGATTTGAACACCGTAGACTTGTGTTCGATTGGATATGGATGTCGGAGGAAAACTACACGATGGATATAATATACTGCTGATAATACGGACAGAAAGAAAGAAAAGCATGAATTCCCCGTCTCTTTCTCTCACTCTCATATCTTTCTGAAAGTTCCATCTTTTTCTTCAGCGGCTTCTCACAGGTTAATTATCTCTTAGAAGAAACATCAAGGGGGGCTATTTTTTCCCTTGTAGAGTGGTTTGTGGTCACGTCATGTTTGTGGCCTATAATGCTGTTATAAGCTACGCTATAGAAATTGTTAGTTTTAGACGAGAAAGAGTTTGGGTGAGTTACTCCGCCCTTTCTCGCCACCCCGGTGGCCCACAAACACAACATGCTTGTAAAGAATTCAGCTCTCTTTCTTTCTCTTTCTCAGACAACCCATGTGCCTACCTACTATAGACAAAGGGAAATAAACAAGGTTTTTACCGATGGTATATTATGATGAAACCGCTTCGGGGCATGCGGAACCAACTTTGTGGTACCTGCTTATGTGTATGTATGTATGTTTGGACCACCCGGGAGAGATTCCCATTACTCCGTGTTGGTTAGTGATGTACAGTTTAAGTAACACCTTGTGACTAACTTGTCAGAAAGTGGTATGAAGTATGTAGACCCCATGATGCACAACACTGTGAGACCCTCGTGCAGAGAATAAAACCATCAACAGTATCGCCTTTAGCCTCTTGCCTCTTCTTCTTCGCCTTTAAACCCTTCCTTCATACATACAAAATATATGAACAACATAACACCGTTGAAATCCAAAGAGTGATGCTGTTCAGGAGCAATTTCTTGGTGTCACACATTCGTATCCTCCAGCGTTTCTACAAAACCGCCCTAATAATTTGCGAGATGAGCTCCAACATCACGTTAAGTAGAGTCCATTTAGGCACTAATGACTTGAGGCAGCTCTCTCACGTTTGGACTCGCACTTTCGCTAAAGTTGTTGTCTTATGAGTCCTTGATGAGCATAATTGATGGAGCTAAGTAACCACACATGTCATGTTCCTGCGAACTGACTCTACTTCTAGATATTTGTAGCCACAATTTGAACTATATTTTGTAAATAATAACAGTAATATTAAGAAGTGACTTCTCGTTACCAAACGTTGGAACTGATTTAGCCAAGGTCCTTTCCAATATTTAGACGAAATGTAGAAAAACACCAATAAATATGTTAAATTTATTTTCCTCAAGTTTAGAGTTTCCCTCACTTTCTTGTGCTCCAGTGTTTTTGTTTATTTACCATTTTGATATTATTTTACAAAAACACAAGATTTTAAAAGTTACCTGACCCAACGTCAACGTTAGAGTACATTTCCCGTCGGGTGATTCATGGAAGTGTAGCTACTTAGTGAGATGAATAAGTAACTCCAAAGTGAAACGCTGCCTTACAGCAAACATTATACTTGCAAGCAACTGTTCATTCTTAGGTGACATTTGCACAAATTGGCGAGGGAACTAGGTTATTTATTCCGTCACTAAACACTCAGTAATGACTAAATATAAACTGTTGCTCTAAATTAAAATAAAATTAAATAATTGAATAAATATGAATATATAGTTAAACATCATACTGCCGTAGAGCCCTACGTCACAGGAATAAAATATATTGTACTTATAAACAGTTTACAGCAATCGTAATTTTGTTTCGCTGTCATGTCGAAAGATAGGTATGTTCATGAGACTTATTTTGATGGTGTGGTACACTCGCGTAAGTCCAGAAATGTGGGTACTCAATTTTTTAATTATCTACAAAGTCGTGGGGCAATGAAACCAAAATTAAATTCGTTCTCTATTCTTCTCTACAATTTTGGTTCGGACTAACTTTCGCTCCGTTCAGTATTTAACTACTTCCTCTGAGATGAATGGAGAAGCGCACTTAGGTCTTCATATGAATTCCTTGTCAATATCACTCTCTATAAACGAAAACTAAAAAGTAATATTGTTTTTATTTGGGTAAACTTGTTGTAAAAAAATCCAGTAACTAAGCAGAGATATAATATTGAAAAATAAATGTAAGTGGCGGGTCTACAAAATTTTCTGTATCGGATCGAGAAACAAAATGGATATAAATAAAAGAAGTAAAGCAAGTAAAGGAAATTATCTTTTACACAGGATTCTAAAAACTGATATACTATTAATACAAAAAACCTAAATATCCAACATTAGTAAATATAAACATCAAGGAAGACAACATTTTATGCGAGAAATATTAATTTTTACTGACTTCTAAAGTAAAAAAAGAATAAAGTGTTCCCAGTACGGGCCCGGTGTGGCCCAGAGGGTGGGTAGAGGTATAGCTCTACTCTTCCATGACCGCTGCACTAGAAGGAGGGAGTGGTCAGCAGCACGCCCCGGCCGCACCTTATCCCCGGGAAAGACTCGGTACCCATATTACAGGAGGCTGGGTGGGCCCCAGTGCCGGTCTGGACCGGCGGAAAATCTCGTCCCACGGGGATTCGATCCGGGACCGTCCAGGCCCTAGTCAGTCGCTATACCGACTGAGCTACCGGGCCCACGACTTCCAAAGCACCTGGCAATTTTATAAAATAAACACCAGTTTACAATAATTTATAGAAATACAAAACTCAAAACTCCGCAACGTATACCTCTAAATATTCAGCTGAAATAAAGAATGTAAAACGGCGCAATCGCAATTTCAGGTGCAGCCAAAGGCATTATTATTGTTATTAGTTTAATATTCATTGCAATTTTTCAGTTCTCCTGAAGATCGTGTCGTAACGAGACAAAACACATAACCACTGGATTGTACTGCACAAAAACGCCAATACTCTTCTTTGGGGTAATTTAATACGTAAATTTAAGTAGGTAATTAAGGCGCCATATAAATTAGAGAAATATTTTACCTGGTTATTACCGCAGCTTATTACAATTCATCGATACAAATTCAGACTTTCTCCAAAGTGCCAATGAAAAGTAATTACATAGCTAAGAAATTCCATATTGTTTTGATCCAAATGCTTCAAACTTTAACCCCATTGCCCCTTGTAACTTCATGGCATGTTATTCGGAAACAGATATAAAGAAGAATGCAGTTCCTCGTCTATATCACCCTGGCCTGAAGATGGAAGTGGCACCATTCTCAGAAAAGCTGTTTCCAATCTAACAGGGTACACAAATCACATACCAGAATATCGCAATTAATTACGAAATATGTAATTATAAATGTTTAATTTCAGCAACTTTTTTGTGGTCCACATGAAAACCAATTTTTAAAGTTACATAAGGGGTTTCGTGTACTAAAATATGGATAATATTTTCACTTTCAACGTTACTGTAATTATCATCACTTAACTAAATTTTATTCTTAATTCTAATGTAATTTTCCGTTTCCCCGTCCAGAAAGGCAACCTCTCTAACACTGAAGCCATGCGGATCAGTCTAATCATAAATCTGAAGGCTCAAGGGCAACAAGTTTTGAAAAAAACTGTGTGATTGGAAATTCTTACTATTGGATCCGTTTTATTTGTATTGTTACTTATGGCTGCTGGACAACCCAGATTTACTCGCGAACATTAAACACCAATGGGTGTCGAGATAAGGCAAAGCACATTCGAGTTTTTATTTAACTTCTTAAATAAGGTCAGTGTGGTAGCAATGCCATTTGGTGCTAAATTTTACCATATTTAAAGCAAATTATTGTCTGTATTTTGTTTACAACATTTAAAGATAAAATAAACGCGTATGAAAATTATATCAAACCTACTCGAGTATTGCAAGAAATACTTTGATCCAATAATAAAGTTATTATATTATTTAAATTTTCTAACAAATATTAATGGTGACGTGTACATCTACTAGCAACAATGGTATTGTTAGGATCTGAAAGTTAAAAGTCTTCGAAACTCAAATTTAACCCAAAAGATTACGTCCGCCCCACACTTAGACTCATTAATTGTGTGAAAATATTTTTTAAAAATATCTTATGAGGAAACATGAGAAATGTTTCTAATATGGCGACGTCGGAAAATTTACATTTTTACAGAAATAGCTATAGATGGCAAGATATTATTAGAACAAGGTTTAGAGAAATAGGAGTGAACGTTTTTCTTCTCACGGCTCGACAGACCTTGTGGGCCTAGGCCTCCTCCTCACTAGGTTTCGAGATCACCCACAGAAACACCCCTTTCTGTAGGACTTCTCTTGACGAGTGATCGGCCCGTCGCAGAGAACCGTACCTGGCGAAAAACACAACTGTCATGTACCTCCGGCGGAATTCGAAAAGTAATTAAAATTGCATAGTTTATTAAATTAAGCAATTTTATGTATGAAGTATAAAGTGTACATATGATAACTGAAGTTAAAATCACAGTTCGGTGTAGCTAACACACCCTTGTGACATATTGACTGTACGTCCCACTTCTTTGAATATAAAAGGATTCTTATGTAAGTGCATTCTTATACCTGTAATGGTATTTTCAAACACACAAATCCTGAAAGCCATACAAGAACAAAATTACTTTAGACATTTATAGGACTTCTCGAAGGTATGCATTCCGGCAAAATATTCGTGTGAATCCAACAGAGCCCAAATGAACACGTTAGATAAAATTTATTAAAAAGGTACAAGAAGCTGTGTTTTCTTAATAAATTAGGAAAAAACTGATTGCAACATGTATAAGAACTGAACTGCCAAGTCGCCTCATCCATACCTTCCCTAGCAGCACAGCTACTGGGGAAGTTAATGAGGTTTAATTAATGTTTTAATTTCAAATTAAGCAAATGTATTGTTGTCTTCTGTTAATATATATGCGGTGTGATTGATTGTAATGAATGAAAGACTGAGAAACACCACGAATGCGCAAATATGGGGAAATTAAAACAACTCGAATTATGATGGCATCTGTATGTCACGTGACTTCCAGTTCGGGACTTAGAAAATTTCAGGCCGATTGATTTTTGCTCGACTGAGTGTAGGTATAAAACAGACGGCTATCATTTTCCCTGCAGGCACATGAGGGGTTTAAATAAGTACCTCATTAGTCTCAAACGCTCTAATGACAATATTATTTTCCTATGAATTTTTGTGAACAATTCAAAAAACAGAAGTAGTTTATTAATACTTAAATATGTTCAATTTATTCAGTTTGCAACGTTGTAGGCTTCAGTGCTCTTTCTTGCAATGTAGGCCAAAGTAGTTATGAGTGACGTCATGAGCCAACGCAAAATGTTTTCGTCTTAACCTCAACGTAATCGCAATGTAATCTCCTGTCAAGAAACTTGCAACATTCGGCAATATGGGACGTTAAAATCAATATTAAATTGATAAAACAATCCCCTAGAACAGAGACGTCTGAACTTTTTTGGAAGCCAAAAATAGATGACCAATTTTGAAATAATCTTATACTGGGTCCTAGTCTTTTCATACGATTAATGAAAGGTCACAACATTTATAGCTATTAATTGATAATTATTTAAAAGCGTTGCATTTTCCTAAATACGAATAATTTAGTTTCCCAAGATTAAATATGAAATATGTAACCATTTGTACATTTAGAGAACTTGTTAACCACCCGAAGTCCAGTGGTAACAGTAGGTACCATTTCCTACAACAATGAAAAAGTGCTTATTTTTTTAAATTTTTATTTATATTTCAAATGATCCAGAAAATAAACAGCAAAAATTTTACTTTGCCTCGGTAACGGACTTACCTTCATAAAAGACTTAAATATTCTTTCCTTGAAGTATTAAATGAATTTCGTACATACTTTAGATAAAAATTAACCTTGAAAGGCTTAGTTCATCATCATCAGCATCATTTTCATCATCGTCATCATCTAGCTAAAACGAAGCTGGACCACTTGATGACCCGTTCTGTTCTCACACATCCAGAAGTCTCTTCAGTGGCTTCTCCTGGTTCCATCTGTTGTTTGGTTTGTAATTTTTATTATCCTCAGTCTTCTGTTAAGAGCCGTTCTTTTAATATGTATTTCCCAGTTTCTTCTGTAGTCCTGTATTTATCCAAACCAGGGGTTATATTTAATTTCTTTGTAAGCTCTGTATTTTGTTTTCTAACCTGTCCAAGTGTATCCTATTTTTTTCTCATATATTTCATCTCTGTTGCTGTTATTCGTCTGCGTCTCTTGTCTTATTGATCCAATTTTCACTACCGTGTAACAAAGCTGGAATGTTTAGTGTATGGTACAGTTTTTCTCTTGTTTTTTAAAACTTTCTGTGATCTATATATATTGTTAATATTGTCTGTTATTTTCAAATAGTTATTTAATTTGTTATGAATGTCCACTTCTTTTTCATAAAGTATCAAATTTCCTAAATAGTTCTATAATATTGTTATCTATTTAAGTTTTATTTCTAACTGGATCTCGTCCTTTAAATATCATCATTTTTGTTGTCTGCATGGATATAATTGAACCATGTTCTGGTATTATTTGATTTAATTTATACGCAGCTTTCTGTAATTTATCTTCTGTGTTTGATATTAAAACTTGTTCGTCAGCAAATAACAGCGTTAGCAGTTTCGTTGTCAAATCATCGTTTGGGAATAATCGGTCCGGCTTCTTATTTTGAGACTAGCCAATATTTAGGATTTCCCCTGAATGGGTTACGAGCCCAGAGCAGGACAAAGGCTTACTTTATGATGAAACTAGGCCATTTCAGTAAAATCTGAAATAGTGACTCTTAAAACATAGCTCTAATTGGAAGTATCAGTTGAAGCTCCTTTTGAGTTCCATTCTTAGAAAGAGGCAATCAAACCTTTGAAGTGTAGTGGTTAATATGTGTACCGCCAGACCTAACGCTAAAAGATATTCATTTCACAAACACAGTATATTTATATGTGTCGTAAGATGCAAAAAATAAATGGTCATTTTTTTCCTTCACACAGCAAAATTTGTTCTCTTAAACCGTGCCGTGGTAAAATAATAACTATACAGTGTCTGAGAATCAGTAAATAGACACACACACACACACACAGTACTTGGTAAGAACGGAAATAAAGAGCGGCTGAGGAGCAAATGTTGCTGCTTAGCTATGTGAATTCACGGAGACCTTTGAGAAGCACACTGGCCTCGCGGGGTTCCGCGTCCTCCAGTTTGGAAACCACTGGAATGTATTACGATACTTTTCCTGTTTACACCTGAAAAAAATACTGAGCTCAGAGGCTGGCATTTTATTTTCAAATATTTAACATATTTTGTAATAATAAACATACATTTCATATGTGTAGTGTTTAGAATATATTGGATTTGTGTAGGCCTATATAAGACCGTATAATGAACTTGACCACATGACAGTTTTACATTCTACCTCTTTGCGATTCACTCTTTTGCTAACCCCCTGTTTGGTCGTCCTTTGATTCTAACTCTTCTAGGATCCAATCAGTAATCCTCTTCATCTAGTTTTATGTCTTCCATTCTGTTAAGATGTCCCCAACATTTTATTCTTTGTGCCTTTATACATTTAACAATGTCTTCTCTTTTATTAACTCCAGCATTTCTTTATTATTTCTTATTCTCCATCCTTCCTTAGACTTAATAGGTCCAAATATTGTCTTTAATATTTGTGTTTAAAAAACTAATAAATTGTCTATGTCCCGTTTAGACAATGTCAAGGTTTCGCATGCATAGGTCATTACAGGCCTTATAAGCTTCGTATAAAAGTTCCTTTTTTGTCATTGTTATTGAATTTAGAGGTAATTTATCCTTTATATGCATAATAGGCTGTATTTCCTTTCTTTAATTCTGTGTGTTATTTCGTCTGATATGATAATGGCATCATTTATTATTGATCTTAAGTAAGAAAAACAGGAGTCCCTTGCAAACCTGCATACTTCTGTTGTTATCTGCTTAAACTGATTGTGTGTCTTCTTACTTACTGTCAAATATTTTGTTTTTTCTGGATTAATTAACAGTCCTATACCTTGTGCTGTATTATCCAACTCCTGTAATGGTACTTCCAAAGCTTCTAAATCCTTGATATTATTACCGTATAATCCGCATATGCATTAATATGTACCATTTTAGTTGAAGCATACTCCCCTGGCATCTAATTTCTTTATATTACAATCCAGTACTAAATTAGACAAACTGACTCACAATGCATCACCTTGTCTTGCTGCTACGTTGACATAAATACTTTGGCTCAAGCAGTTCTCTATAACTTCTCTTGCTTGAAGGTCTTCGATAGTCATATTTATTAATCTTATAAGCTCACTCGCTATTTCTTTTAGTTTTAATATCTTTCAACATTGTATGTCTACAAATACTGAAGATTACTTGCTTAAAATATACGAACAGTGCTATCTATCTCTAAGTTACACTCATATGCCTTTCCTAATATTTGTGTCTCACTCGCTCTCTGTCTCTCTCGCTCTCGCTCTCTCTCTCTCTCTATATATATATATATATATATATATA
>Ga0123354_10017776_pt1 | contig 11143 bp, 5 predicted proteins | sample TergutLab28metaG_2_FD_97872 | JGI IMG/M metagenome (GOLD analysis project Ga0123354, IMG submission 97872) | Labiotermes labralis P4 segment gut microbial communities from Petit-Saut dam, French Guiana - Lab288 P4 | ecosystem: Host-associated > Arthropoda: Insects > Digestive system > Gut ... | reverse complement strand
CCCCGGGGGCCCCCCCCCCCCCCCCCCCCCCCCCCCCCCCAGACAGTATGACGTTTTGGCGATGACGTTCCTTAACGCGTCACCGAATTCGCAAATGTCCCCCATGAGGTTTCACTCTCTACTGGTGAGTCAGTACAGAGCGACAAGACTAGCTTCAAACTATTGTGCGATTACCTGTAAATCCTCTCCTTGGTGACACTGCATGAATTCAGCAGGCAGAATAACGGGACGGATATTAGTCAATGCTTCAAAGCGACTGCACAATTCTAAGTTCCAAAAGTGAAACGGCTCGATATGAAACGAAAGGACGGCATCAGAACTCAATTTCCTGCCTTTCCTCGTTGGTGTTTTATATTTATTACGCCGTATTAACTCATGCAGTTGTGTAGCGTTAGGTGGAATGGGATTATATAATTACGAATGAAAAGTCAAAGAGAATTTGGTTGGAAATTGTGTCGGAAGCCTTTAAAATAATATTATCTCAGAACTTCCAATTAAGAAATGGAGTGAAATGGAACAAGTCATTCACGACAACGGGTTCTTAGGACTAGACAAAGTACTGTTCGAATACGTCAAATATTTGCTGCTACAGACGTACGTGACTGCTCTTGGGCTCCGTGTTCTCCACAGGAATCGGGTTATGATGCATTAAGTTTGCCAAAGTATCACCAATATTTTGTGTGTGTGTGTGTGTGTGTGTTTGTGTGTGTGCGCGTGTGTGTGTGTGTGTCTGTGTTGTATAAATTTTATGCCATTCGACGTTACCCACAACAAAATATTTTAACTATTTGCAGTCAGTAGGATTCTAAATATTGATTATTGTCGTAGTGTAAAAGCATAGACCTATATAAGGTCAAGTTACTTGAAAGAAATAATGTGGCCACTTGTTTCATACAAGGTAAAAAACGCATTTTACCTTCGTGGGTGACAAACGACAAGTGACTGAAAATAAAATTTCTACAAATATTTTTGCCACAACACAAAAGAAATATATCGTATATTTTAGTACCTTAAGTTACAAGGAACTTTGTGAGTTACAGGGTCATTTGTCATTACTGTTATTATAACAATACTTAAAAGGTACATTGCCTTTGGAATGTACGTAGAATGAAGACTAAATTGGTTTTGAAATTGTGGCGTTTTATATTCTTAAATACCGGCAAATGCATAGACTAAATATTGGAGAAGAAAATTATAATTGGATGAATTTAAGAAAGATAAGGGACGCGAATAGTGCATGAATAACATTGGATCAGGAAGGCGCCATTGCCAAGTATTAGTATCAGAGGCCTTGAAATCTGTAACTCCACTCCCAATGTGTTATTAGTTTAGATCGGAATTTAAGTTACACTTATTGCGCGTCCACTTCACAGCTTCTCGAAACAATTCCTATTTGGGCGATTCTTAAGAAAGCGGAACCCATTAACAAGAATTCAACACCTTGGACCATACCGACGTTTGTCAGACTAGCTGGATTTTAGTCAAAAGATAATTTGTCCTGCAGGAGAAGGGAGAATATGAAGACAAACAGGTAATCGTTAGTGTAAAATGGAAATCGAAACCCTAAAAAATGTTGCTGTAGTTAGCTGACAATAAACGGACCGCAAAAAGCAGTCCCTTACATATATATATATATATATATACTGTACCACATTTAAATCTTCACAGAAAGAACTCAAATGAGCAGACACTCAAATTTAGTATCTTATATTTAAAACTTATTTCGAGTAGTAACGCAAGCAACATTTCGGAAAATTTAGGAGCAAACCTTCTTAAATACATACAGTACTTGAGGTTCCCACAACAAATCAGATGATGATTCAATTCTTCTAGGATATCACGCGGTGTCGACTGGTCACTTTAATCCAATACTATTCTGTTATTAGTAGATAATTACTATTCGACAGGTTGTAGTAACTGTAAATCTTAAACCCTTATCGCATTTAAAATTTCATTTTCAGTGTTAGGTGATCGCGATGAGGAGGATATAAATGGAAGAGAAAAGATGTTCTGTTTGTCATTCTTCACCTCCCTTTTTCTTTCTTAAGTTGAACTAACTTTCCCTGTTCTTATTTCAAACGGTGGAAAAATTGCATCAGGGTCCCTTCTAATTCAAAGACAGTAGCATGAGACAGTATGTTTGCAATATTAGATATTTCGAACTAGGGTTCCGAGGTCATGTGCTATTTACAATTAACAGCAGTTTATTACAAGCAAGAGCACAACCCTTCTTCAAACCCACACCATGCACTAAACGGTCTTTCTAATTCAGTGCAGTAACATTCGTGTAGCTATATGCGGTTCATAACCCCAACGATTCCCTACTGCTCACCCGTATAGTTACAAAATGCAAATCAAACTCTGACTAATGTCTAATTGCCCCGGATTCTCCCCCATACTTTTCAACATTTCTCCCCTTCCAATCCTCCTACCCCTTTAATTGTTCTTTAGCCATGGGGAAGTTTGCATCGAAACTCTTTTGTCGATGGACATGAGAAGCGTTAAAGATAGATAGGTAGGGATAAACTAAAATGGTTAGGCTAGGGGAAGCGAAAACGGAGTTTGAATTCATTTGATGGTTGATGAAAAAGTGGATGCTGTTAATCTTAAATCGTATATATTGTTTGGCATTTTGAAGTGCGTGTATCTTATTACAGCCGTGCGTGCCTATGGATTAATATCCGCAGATTTCTCCTACCCAATTGCAAACTGAATAACTGGGCGTCAAAATTACACAACAGTGGACCATAAATGAAGAATAAACTCAAAGAATTTATGCAGAATATCAATACGCGTAACCCATACTTGTGATCAACACTTCTTCCCGGCAGTGATGTCATATGATTAGCACTTACGTACCCAGATAAGACGATATGCATGTGCAAAAAAGTAAGGCAGTCCCATTACAGGCCCGAGGTGCTCAGAGGGTTCAAGGAAGTTAAGGTTCCCAGATTAGGTGACAATGACCCAGAATGGTGGTAAGGTTATCAGCTTTACGCACCGGCCTTTTTTACCCCCAAGAAGTACTCCTGGTACTCATTTCTGTTAGAGGCTGAGTCGACCCCAGGACCATAGTGCGATCGGAAGGATTTTATGTCAATAAAAAATTCCAATGAAACCATCTGGAATCGAACCCGCGACCTTCCGATTTGTAGCACAGCACCTTAACCACTGTGCTACAGCGGTCCCCAGGATATATATGTGTATGGGTGGAAAATTAGCGCCTGTATATTAATCATCCAGTTGTGTGTTAAGTAGAACAAGTGCCATAAAATTTTCAGTCGGGCAAAATTTTTGTATCAATTTTTAAATTGTTTTTCTTACTGAAAGTGGCTCGTATTTAAGACAAACTTGCAGGTGTGTTCATAATAAAATAACAGTGTAATACAAGTTGTAGACTATCTTTTCAAATGGCTTTACAGCATGACGATAGATTTGTTTGTCCGAAACATGTGGCTGTGAAATCACCTGTGCTCGACTGTAACTGCTACTAATGGTATTGTTATTATGCAAAATAAAGGACTGTAAAATTAGCAATGTATAACGAAAAAATATATTAAGTTAATTAAGTAAGAAGAAACGATAAACAGAATGTACCGAAGGTAGAAAGAATGAAGAGTAAACTCGATGAATTTATGTGAGGGAGAGAGACAAGAGAATGACAGAAAAAAAGTCAGCTATTTATACAGCACAAAAGTGAGAAACATAAATCAAGAAAAAGATGTCAGATATTCTCATGGTATTGGCTATGAGGATTACTGTCTTCTGCAATGTGGTGCTAGTATTAACGTACAGAGTACCTGAGCGCCCGGCGTCTCTTCCCACGAGACAGTGATCTTTAAGTAGGAGACAAGAAACAACGAAAGAAAGTAGTCGTGAATGAGGTAAGAAAGAAAAATCAGCGGGAGATAAAGTATTATGTTACAAATTTAAATTATTTCTAGCAGGTAGTAAAATATGTAACAATTTCATTGACTTGAATCATAAACATGATTAAATACTAAGTATTAAACACGTAACAAAAGTGTTTCTGTAGTGCTGTTTTTGTGTTTTCAGAAGTAAAATATTCTAATTCGTTAGTTTACATGTCATTCGACGAATAACTCTAGATACACCAAGTAAACATAACATAAATAGAAAGAGAGGAAGGTGTATATGTTTTGACAAGAGTAATCAAGTTGATGCTTCATTTTCTGTGGGTTCATAAGAAGCGTTAGTGGTAGAAACAGTAACATTTTTCAATTAAGCTTTGCCCGTTCTATTTGCTACTCCTTCAAGACGTCTACGCTAAAGTACAAGGTTGCAGAAGAAAGAAAGAACACTGTAACCTACTTAGAAGTATCATAATATTCAGGTACTGGTAACAAAACCAGTCGAATTCTTACTTATTTATGTGCTGAATACGGAGCAGCCCCAGAACCTGAGAATTGCGGAAAGCAAAGGGTGTTGTGTACACGTAGGGACAGGCTGTAGGGCCTTATATTTCACGTGTGGCAACCAGATGGAGTCGTGCTCTCTGCGGAGAGAAGGCAAAAGAGAGGAGGTGAAGGCAGTTCCCAAAAAATATCATAAATATGTCACTCGTTGGAGAAATTCGTGACTTGAATCTCATGACTCCAGAAACTACTGCGGTCTCATTCACGTGAGGAAATTCTGCCACATTGGCAACGATCGGAAAAAGAAAGGAAGGGCCTTTCTTTATTTCTTGTTTTCGACTCCTTTATTTAGCATTAAGTTAGGCGCTATGAACTCGTGGTGACAGTACCGTCATTTGATGACTGCAAAGAAAAATTTAGTGTTGTTTCCAGAATATGACGGAGCGAATGACTCGCTAAAACACTACACTGATTTTAGCACAATCTGTTTACTGCAGTATCCTCTATAATTTACACACATTTTGTGTCATGTAGAGAGATAATGGGATGGGAACAGAAAAAAAGAAGACATTTGAATTGAAAGAACTGTGAATTATTTCAAAGCAATACTAATTAAGTGCGACCTTATATTTTACATATAACCATATTCAGTAAGTAACGTAGGTCGAAGTAAAAAAAAAGTATCAAGAAATGAGAACAGTCTAAACAGGGCTGAAAAAATACCGGGCGCCAAGGCGTCCAGGAGCTCAGTCTACAAAATTGTTTACGATGGAGACTTATGTTCGTAGATCGTCAGTATGATAATTTTTTTCACTATTTTTGGGTCCAAAATTTAGAAATTTTAAAGTAGCTTCTAGGTTTCTGGAAAATGTTTGGAACCGGTTATGAAAATTTTGAATTTAAGAAAGTTGGAAGAGATTGAGAGTAATAAATGTCAGTAACAACACGGAAAATAAATACAGTTTGTTTGTGCATGATATTTCGAAGTATAAAATGAGGAAGGCTGATAACATAGGATGGCGAAAGCCTTCCACAAATCACAGTGACCGCAATTTACCTTTCCGGAATCAGAAATGTATTTCGACACGACTTCAAAGTTAATATAACATGCGGCCTTGTATGGAACTAAATCTTTTATTTCAATGAGCATGATACTTTTTCAAAGGACCTTGTCACAAGGCCGATTATTCCAGTAACAACCCCACATAATAATTCTGCAAGATATAGTTTGATATTGCCCTCCATCTTCGTCTAGAGCCTCCAAATAGGAACTTAAAATTTCACTTTCCGGCTGAAATTTCTTAAGAATTTATTCATTCCTCCCACGCAATTTACTTTCTCCAAGCATTTTAACCGCCTTTATTTGATTACGCAACAAGTTATGAATTTCATAATTATGTAATTCTCTCCAATATTCTGTCACATTCTTCCCCTTAAATCTAAATAGACTTTGTGCTCAAAATTATGTTTCAGGCACCCTCAACCTTTAATATGATTAATAGATACCAACTTTTATGTGTAGAGAAAAAGTTGGTTGTGAATAAAACGATGGTAGATTTTCGTTCATAGCAAATGGTAGAAACATAAAATAACTCAGCAGAGAGGGAATTTGGGAACTTCTCGATAAATGTGACGGTATTCTATTTGAGGTTGTTTTAAGGTAATGTTGATAATTTAGCCGTAATAGTAGAGAATTTTAGTATGACAGGGAATACTGCACTTTAAATATGCTGAAGGATACAGTCGACAGCTGCTTTGATTTATCATCTCAGCACTTGTCTGGATTCACTGAAGAAACAGAAATGATCCTAATTCAGAACTGTCACTGTTTCGGCCGAGACTTGAACAAGGATCCTTCTGAATACAAGTCAAAACGTTATATCTATCCGATGATCACGAGATCACTAGGATTTGCAGGAATACTAACTTTCTTTATCAGGAGAAGAACTGAGAGATTGTCAAGGATAGACCAGTTCTGTGATCGTAGCTCAAGAATTGCGATGTTTGAAAACAAAGTCTGCTACCTCTGCAGCAGCGAGAAGGTATTTAAGGTGCAAAGTTTGTGTATAAGGCATTTTGACGTCACCGCCTTGCAAGTTACGTGTCATCTGAGACTGTGATGCTGCAGTGAGTACTTGTGCCAGTCTGAGGGTGAACGAGAAGACGAGGCAGAGATATGAGCCGCATCAGAATTACGCCCTTAGTCTTCAGTCTTAATTTCAGCAGACTCGTTGCTGCTATTTTGCATTAACAAGACTATCCATCCTATACATGCACACCCAAGTTTCCCTTCACAGTTACATGCTGATATTTCTATCTTCTTCTTACAGAAAAGTCCAGATAGCATCAAGAGTAAAGTACTGAAATGTACCTCACGTCAAAGTTTTATTATTTAAGTTTTACTCTGTAGGTATTGTTATAGTCTTTAATTGGTGACTAACATTTCCTTATAATTTTTACGTTTTGCTGACCGTGCATCTCAGTATATTTATCTCAGTAATTAACCAACTTGATGCACAAAAATTGTTTCACGATAAGTTTTATTTCATGCCTCTGGTATCATCACACCTATAGGTGTGATGATACCAGAGGCTGTGTAATGCAATTTTGACCTCCTGATGATGATCACATGTGCTCGAAACATGTAGAGGCATGAAACAAAACTTGTCGTGAAACAAATTTTGTACATCAAGTTGGTTAAATATTGAGATAAATTTCCGTATAACTTGTCTGTTCCTAGGCAAGTGCAGTCGGAACTTGTTATATTGATATTACGATATGTCAACTATACAGTCAGATAATCTGTGGTACCAATTAATTCCTCGTTGTTAACCCTAACATTACATTCGTCAGTTATAACAACAGCTGTTTATAACGACACAAAATATTCAGTTTCTTTCATGAGGTTATAACCGAGTTCGACTGTATTACAATATTTTTGCGGTAGAGTACAAACAATAAAAGAAGCTACGTGATTATAATTGGTCCATGCATATGAAGGGGACCGCGGTGGCACAGTGGTTAAGTTGCTATGCTACAAATCGGAAGGTCGATCCCAGCTGGTGTTATTGGAATATTTCGTTGACATAAAATCCTTTCAATCGCACTATGGCCCTGGGTTCGACCCAGCCTGCAACAGAAATGAGTTCTAGGAGCATTTCCTTGGGGTAAAGGCGACCGGTGCGTAGGGCTGACAACCTTAGCACAATCCTGTGCCGTTGTCATGAAATCTGGGAACCTTAACTTCCTGGAAAATTCTGGGCCACTCCGGGCCTGTAACGGGACTGCTCTACCATGCGTATAAAATTTTATCATCATTATATACATATTTTGCGGTTTATCACTTCCCGTCATAAGACTAAAACTATTTTCTTGTTTAGTATATCGCTATTACGTTATACCACAGTGAAATGGCCTTATATTTGTTGTGGTTCCAAAGGTGTACGAGAAAAAAATAAGAAACTCCACAACAACGGAGGGAGGTGTCGGTTCCATTGAGAAACTCCTCAGAGTGAAAAATAATTTTTTTTAGAATAATCACGAATGTCAGTGCCTGGATTTAACGGAAATTCATTGGAATATATGATGGTTAATAAAGTACAAACGGTAGAAATATAGTTAAAATTTCAGAGACACATAAGTTTTGCAAGGAACGTTGAGCGTTTCTGAAGGTAGCCTTAAAAACTCCGGAATGCGTTGCTGTCTGCTTATTTGGAGCTTTCGCCTGTAAAGTCAACACATCTGAAATTTGAAGTCTAGCAAAAGTAACTTTCGTCTTCAAAAAGCTACACAGAACAGCATTTTCTCCTATCATAAGCATCTTCCTTTACGCTGAAATGATCGTTATTTTTAAAGGGAGAAAATTTGATCATTTACTAATTCCAATTTCCCTTAATGACCAATAGGCGAATGTTTTACCTACATAGTTTATATGATCTTATAATAAAACCAACTAGATGCACTAATTTCTCAAATTTATTTTTGGAATAAAATTCTACATGTTTTGGACAGTTCCTCTGTCCATCGTCAAGAGTTATTCACTGTGCACACAGCAAAGGTACATGTCATACAGGTTTGCTGACAGCTTGCGAGCAGGATCAGGACGGAACTGGTTTGGTTCTGTTGCAGTTCGGTCTGATCGTGCTCACAAGCTGTCAGCAAACCTGTTCGACATTATACCATTGCTGTGTGTGAAGATGGACAGGGGAACTGTCCGAAACATGTAGAGTTTTATTCCAAAAATAAATTAGAGAAATTAGTGCATATAGTTGATTTTATTATAAGAATTTAGCACGATGCACGTTCACCTGAGCGTCAAAATAGTTTATATGATTTACCTTAATTCATCCTTCATATCAGAATGATTTTTATGTTGTACTCTAAAAAGAGAAGAATCACACTCAGGAAAGGCTTTTAGGAATGATGTCTATTCTCAGAATGTAACTATATCAACATGCCACCCTTAGTACTGCTTTTAGTCACCATTTATATAGTTTTCAAACTATTCGCCACACGATATTAGGGCAATTAAATTGTGAAAGGTGAAACGGAAAATTCTGGTAAGAAGAATGTTTAAGGTGAGAATTTTACACAATTTTTGTACGACAACCTTAAAGACTTGAATAACTAGGATTACAAGACTATGTTGATAAACGTAAGTGTGACGTGGAAGAATGATTACAGTTACTCAATTATTATACCAACTACTGCACATGGCATGCTGCCACAATACCCCACTGGTAGAGCGAAATTAATGTGACTTTTTATAGTGTAACTTTAGCAAGGACGATACGGCTCCCTGATTATGGTCCTAGGACCGAAACATGTCGGAACATTTTTAATGTTTTAGTATTTTAATGTGTAAATTTTATAATTTTTTATGTGCAGTAGTTGGTATAATAATTGAGTAACTCAACAACATGCACAGTGTAACAACGAAAATAAGTGATTACAGTTATTTTAAATTAGTTTCGTATAATAAGAAATAAGTGTATTCAATTCAGAATAGCAACAACTCCAACGTTCTTGCGAACCAGGTAAGGGATTTTGTAGTAAAAAGGAAACCTTGATTATATTAGCGACTACTAGGTTCTCAAGAAGGCCTGTGCTGCATGGAATTGGACTTAATAAATAACAGACCCTAGAATTTGAAGGATTATTTGATGTTCCTGTAATATCAACTCTACGGTTTCACCGTGTTTAGAGATCGAACTTTAGAAGGGAAGTTTCTTATGTGTGTCTTCTCATGAAATGCACTACCCTGTACATCGCTTTAACAAGAAACCAATAAAGAGGAACGTAAGTGAATTCCGTGTTTTATAAGACGACTTTAAGGCTCGAATGTCCTAACAATTCCCATGATAGCTGCCTTTATTTCTCAGGGCCGTTATTTTCTCTCACAGAAAAGTCGGTGAGACAATGTCAGCAGGAGAGTGGGGCAGAAGGCGTTTGTGTGTGTGTGTGTGGAGGGAAGGGTCTGGATCGGGTTGATCCACTAATAAGAAATATAACCAAGTAAGTGGCAAACAGTACAAGGGGATGGTTTCCATAAAGTAAATACTTTTGAAATGAAATTCATTATAAATCTCACAAAACCAAATACAAACCCAGAACTGGAGCTAAAAGTGATGTGCTCTGAAATTCAACGAATAACGTATCTCTGATGTACCAAACAAGACTGTGTTGAAATGTCTTTCCGTCCAAGACGTCTTTCCCTACTATTTAACATTTTTTTAAAAATATTGTGGCAAAGTCGAAAGAGACAATTGACCTCTTTAAAGTCATTTGTTTAAATATTAGTAATTATAAATATATGTTTCTACACACTGAAGTAAAGTGATAATAAAGTTGCATTTTACCCAGCAATTCAGTGATAAATTTAAGTTAATACCTTTATTATATCTAGCTTTCTTTACATATTGACCAATTATATTTATGTATAGATCACATAAACTATAAACATAACTGACAAAAGTGTTCGTCACAAATGCCAAAACTTCCATGAAATATGTGTGTAAAGGTAAGTGAATTTCACTCTGTAGACCGACATGGAGGCCCAAAAAGAAGTAGAAGTACAGTTCCACTCTTTCCTTCAATCTCGGAATTAGACAGAAGTGGGGGGGGGGGGTTAAATTTACGATCCGGCCGCTTTACCTCCGGGAATGACACCTTAGCCATTGTATTATATGTGTAGATAAAATAGTTGCTTTCCTTACACTCAATATATTACATATCATATATTTATTCACAAAAGAACTTCCAAACAGAAATCGCAAAACATGATATTCTGATAGTATATACATAAAATGAATAAATATTTATTTAACAAATTAGAATTCCCGCAACACACATTGTTAGTCTGTTGAAGATATTCTGGAAATTTACACAATAAATACTTGTCTACAATCCACAGATATTAAGGGTATCTAAAGGAGAAGAGTCAGACAATTAAGACCCAGACTGTCTGTATAGAACTGCAATGTCTATAAATTATCTGAAAAATATTTCCCAAAATTCCTGCTTTTGTCTCTCAGCGATTCCTTCAATTGCCCGCTTCTCCTTTAAGCCGCCAACCTAAAGTATCCTTGAATTCATATAATGATATACAGTAATAAATGACTTTATTTTTGGCAAAATTCTAAGTCATCATCATCATCATCATGTTTCTGAAGGGTTAGGTGTGTTTCCTGTTCCTTGATCCTCAAGATGAAGTTGGTCCCTCCATCTCTTCCTCGGTCGTCCTATGTTCCTTCGTCCTTTTGGTTTAT
>Ga0123354_10017775_pt1 | contig 11144 bp, 8 predicted proteins | sample TergutLab28metaG_2_FD_97872 | JGI IMG/M metagenome (GOLD analysis project Ga0123354, IMG submission 97872) | Labiotermes labralis P4 segment gut microbial communities from Petit-Saut dam, French Guiana - Lab288 P4 | ecosystem: Host-associated > Arthropoda: Insects > Digestive system > Gut ... | reverse complement strand
GACGCAGGTATTTGGTGACGCCCCGGACGACCCGGCGTCCCAAATCGAAGTGCTCACCGCCGAACTGGCGCTGGCTGATTTGCAGACGCTCGAAAAGGCTCTGCCGAAACTGCAGAAAGAAGCCGGGCTGAAGAAGGATCTACGGCCAAGGCTCGACGCCTGGCTTGAGGCCCAGGAAGTGCTGCAAACCGGGGCGACAGTGCATTCCGCCGGGCTTGACCCCGAGCCGCTGCGGGACTTGTGGTTGTTGACGGCCAAGCCATTCATCCACGTATTCAACTGTGACCAGGACAGTTTGGCGGATGAGGTATTGGTGGGGCGTTTGCAAGCAATGGTGGCGCCCGCCCAAGCGATTTGCATGGACGCCAAACTGGAAGCCGAACTGGGCGAGATGAGCGATGAAGACGCCGCAGAATTCCGGGAGGAAATGGGTGTGGGCGAATCCGGCCTGGCAACGCTGGCCCATGTCGGCTACGCCACGCTTGGGCTTCAAAGCTTCCTGACGACCGGGGTCAAGGAGACGCGCGCCTGGACGATCCACAAGGGCTGGACGGCGCCGCTGGCGGCCGGGGTGATCCACACGGACTTCCAAAAGGGGTTCATCAAGGCCGAGATCGTCGGCTACGACGACCTGGTGCGGCTGGGTTCGATGGCGGCGGCCAAGGCGGGCGGCAAGGTGCGCCTGGAAGGCAAGGATTACGTGATGCAAGAAGGCGACGTGGTCGAATTCCGTTTCAACGTGTAATTCGACTTTCTTTCACCGGTTGATTCACTGATAAAGTAACCACTGATGGTGCAACAGGGATTACAGGCATTGCTGGTGGCAGCGATAATCGCTGTCATCTGTTTCGTGCCGTATTTGATTTATCAATACCGCCGCTACGGCCAGTTCTCGGCGTCCCGGTTGATTTGGATGGCCGCGCTGCTCATTTATGGCACGGCGCTGCTGACATACACGCTGGCCCCGCTGCCAACGGCGGCGTGGTGCGCACAGCCGCACAGCGGGCTGTTGGAACTCGACCCGACTCTTTATTTCCGTGACCTGTGGCAAATGCACGTCGGCGGGCAGTCGTGGAGCAGCATTTTGACCAGCTGGACGCTGCTGCAGATGCTGCTCAACTTCTTACTGTTTGTGCCGCTTGGAATCATTTTGCGGCACCTGTGGAAAGTTGGTGTCGGGCTCACCACGCTGATTGGTTTTGGCATTTCGCTGCTCATTGAGCTGACGCAGCTGACCGGCAATTGGTTCACGGCGCCCTGCCAATACCGGGTGGCCGATGTCAGCGACCTGATATTCAACACCGCCGGTGCGCTATTTGGCGCCATTATCGCCCTGGTGGTGCCGCGCCTGGCGGCCGATGCCGACGCCATGGAGGCGTCGCGGGCGCAGGCCAAACCGGTGACCCGCGGGCGCCGCTTTGCCGGCATGCTGTTTGATATCGTGACGTTTGGCCTTGTCATGTACGGTGTCCAGGTTGTGCTAACGATCGGGTACGTGCTGTTTAACGGAATGCCCTCCGGTGATCGCACCGGGGCGGCGGTGGCGGGTGGCGTGTTCCGGGTGATCGCCGAGGTCTGCGGCCTGGCCTGTCCGCTGCTGGCCGCGCTGATCGGCTCCGGCGCCTCCATCGGGCAGCGATTGGTCTACCTCAAGCCCGTGGCCAGGTACCGGGCCCTCTTGCTGCTGCGCGTGCTGGTGACGCAGGGCGTGGCCGTGGCCCTGCTTTTCTGGGTGCCGGGTGGGGCCTTATATGGCGTGTTGTGGCTGGTCGTGGCTGTGGTATTTGTGCTGTTCCGGGTGCGCGGGTTTAGCTTCACTCTTGCTAGCTGTGACTTGGTGGACGCCCGATAGCTAACACTGGAAACCATTCACAGTGCAAACATAGCGATAACCTATCGGTACGCGACCTCGAAGTGGTGGAATAGAGTATCACGAGACAAACCGGGGTGGCACATAAATAGCGCCTCATTTGAGCGGTTTGGCGTCGCAAATCCGAGGAGGATATCCATGAGCAGCAACCCGCAGCCCGCTGAGGAGGAGTTGACCCCCGAAAAGCCGCGCGGAAAGTCCAAGCGCAAGTGGTGGGTGCTATTAGGCATCGTCGTCGTGGTGGCGGCGGTGATTGTCACCGTGGTGGCGACACGCCCATCGAGCGCCCCGACGACGACGACACGCACCCAAGAAATGCCGGCGCAGATGACAACCATCCAGACGACGGTGGCGGCGTCTGGCACCATCGATCCCGCCCAGCGGGCCGACCTTTCGTTCAGCAGCTCCGGCACGGTCACCAAGGTCAGAGTGACGGTGGGCGACCAGGTGACCGCCGGGCAGGCGCTGGCTTCCATCGACCTGACCGACTTGAAGTCGGCGGTCGACGCCGCCAAGTCGGCGGTGGACGCCGCCCAGACCGACTACAACTCCGCTGTCAAGGCCGGCGGCTCGACGAAGATCGCCGCCGCCAAGTCGACACTGAAATCGAAGCAAAACGACTTGACGAACGCCAGGACGGCCCTTGCCGACGGCACGCTGCGGGCGCCGTTCGCCGGCACGGTGGCCATAGTGAGCATCTCGGTGGGTGACAAGGTGACCGCCACCGGTGGCAACAGCAGCAATTCGGCCAGCTCGAACCCGGGCAGCAGTTATGGCAACACGGGCTCGACGAGCACGGGCACATCGACCACGGCAATCACGGTCATCTCGACGGACACCTACCAGGTGTCGACGTCCGTTGGCAGCGCCGATGTCGGCAGCCTTGTCAAGGGGCAGACCTGCACCGTCGTGCCGAACGGGACGACCACGCAACTGCCGGGAACGGTTGATTCGGTCGGCGTGATTGCCACGTCCAGCGACTCATCGGGGGCGACCTTCCCGGTGGTCATCGATATCACCGGTGCACAGCAGGGCCTGTACGCCGGCGTCTCGGCGTCCGTGACAATCATCACGTCGACACGCCAGGCACTGACGGTGCCGACGATGGCCATCACGTATGTCGGCGGCCAGGCGCACGTGCAGAAGAAGACGGACACCGGGACGTCCGATCAAATAGTGCAGACAGGCGAAACCACCGGCGGGCGCACCGAGATAACGTCGGGACTGAGCCAAGGTGATGTGGTTGTGATCACGATAACGGTCACATCGAGCGCCGGAAGCAGCGGCGGCTTCGGCGGTTTCGCCACGATGTTCGGCGGTGGGGGCGGACGACAGCGGCCAAGCGGCGCCGGCACGGGTACCGCCCGGTTTACCGGCCAGATGCCGACGGACTTCCCGACTGACATGGGCGGCCCTGGCGGATTCCAGACCGGCATGGTGATTCCAGACGGCGGGCAGCCAACATCATGAGCGAATCAGGCCAGATCGTATCCATGCGCAATGTGTGGAAAACTTACGACACCGGTGCGATACAGGTGGACGCCCTGCGCGGCATCGACCTTGATATCGTGGGCGGCGAGTTCACGGCCATCATCGGGCCGTCCGGGTCGGGCAAGTCGACTCTGATGCACATCATCGGCTGCCTCGACGTGGCAACGAAAGGCAGCTATCTGCTCGACGGCGAGGACGTCTCCGATATGACGGAGGAGGACCTGGCCGACATCCGTAACCGCCGCGTCGGGTTCGTGTTCCAGCAGTTCAACCTGCTGGCAAACCTCAACGCCTGGCGCAACGTCGAACTGCCGCTGTGCTACGCCGGCGTGCCGGCTGCCGAACGCCACGATCGGGCGCTGGCCGCGCTTGAAATGGTGGGCCTTTCCGACCGGGCCCAGCACAGGCCGGGGGAGCTGTCCGGCGGCCAGCAGCAGCGCGTCGCCATGGCGCGGGCGCTGGTGACGGAGCCGACGCTGATACTGGCGGACGAGCCGACCGGCAACCTGGACTCCGGTTCGACAAAAGACATGCTTGCCCTGTTCACGGAGCTGAATCAGGCGGGGCGCACGTTGCTTCTGATAACGCATGATATCGACATTGCAAGTGCTGCCCGGCGGATCGTCCAGGTGCGTGACGGCAAGATAACCAACGATGAGAAGCGGCGTGATGCCATGGACATCGTGGCGGAGGTAACCAAGTGAATTTCTTCCAGACTTTGCGCACAGCCCTTGAAGCCATCGCGGGGCACCGGATGCGCTCGGCGCTGACGGTGCTGGGTATCTTCATCGGCATCGCGGCGGTTTCGCTGACAATCGGGCTGGGCCAGGGCACGCAGCGCGCCATTAACGACCAAATCGGCTCGCTGGGTGCCAACCTGTTGATGATCATGCCCGGCTCCAGCACCAGCGGTGGTGTGCGTGGCGGTTTCGGCAGCGCGACGACACTGACAATTGATGACGCCAACGCGCTGACCGACAAGTCGGTGGCGCCGGACGTCGCCGCTGTGGCGCCCCTAATATCGGCGTCCGGAAACATCCAAACGGATACCACAAACTGGACCACAACGCTCTACGGCACCACGCCCGACTGGCTGGTGGCGCGCTCGCGCACGGTGGATATCGGGCAGTTCTTCACAACTGACGACGTCAACCAGAATGCGGCGGTGGTGGTGATAGGCCCGACGACGGCATCGGAACTGTTCGGCGATTCGGCGTCGGCACTCGGGCAGGTTGTGACCATCGGCTCGGGCCGGTACACGATTATCGGCGTACTGACCACGGCAGGGTCCAGCGCGTTGGGCGATGAGGACGATGTCGCGCTGATGCCGTACACCACCGTCAGCCAGAGGCTGACTGGCGGCACGCAGCGCGTGTCGACGATCTATGTTTCGGCGGTGTCGACAGACCGCCTGAGCGCCGCCTACCAGGAGGTGGCGTCCGCCTTGATGACGCGCCACGGTGTGACGGCAGACAATGCCGATTTTCAGATCACATCGCTGCAGTCGGTGCTGAACGTGGCCAGTTCGATCACGGGCACGCTGACGCTGGCGCTGAGCGCGCTGGCGGCGATCTCGCTGATCGTCGGTGGCATCGGCGTGATGAACATCATGCTGGTCTCGGTGACAGAGAGGGTGCGTGAGATTGGCTTGCGAAAGGCGCTGGGCGCCACACCGGGGGCCATCCGGGTGCAGTTCCTGCTGGAGGCTGTGTGCCTGGCGCTGGTCGGCGGCATCCTCGGTATCGCCGTCGGTTATCTCGGCGGCGTGCTGGTGTCGAAGTTAGTGAGTATTACCGTGACACTGTCGGTGTCCGGTTCCCTGTTGGCGCTTGGCGTGTCGGCGTTGGTCGGCATCGTCGCCGGCGTCTACCCTGCCAGCCGGGCGGCCCGGCTTGCCCCAATCGACGCATTGAGAAGTGAGTGAGTTTGATTATGAACGACGACACACCAACCGTCATTGACGATGACGACATCCTGCCAGAGCCGGCGCCGTCGGCCAGCACCCGGGTCAGCCGCGCCAGTCGGCGCAAGGCCGCTCGCCGGCGCGCCATCATCGCTGTGATCGTCGTGGCGCTGGTGCTCGGCGCCATCGGTGCGGCGGCGGCGTATATCACCAGCCGCCCGGAGCCGTTGGACAAGCGCTATGTGACTGTGGCGGCGGTGGCGGGCGATCTGAGCGAGACGCTGGGGTTCACCGGCACCGTTGATAAGTCGAATCAGACCACGGCGTCGTTCCCCGCCGATGGGAAGGTGACGTCGGTGCTGGTGGCGGTCGGGGACAAGGTCGAGGCCGGGCAGCCGCTGGCGAAAATGGCCACCACCGACCTCAAGCAGGCTGTTGATACCGCGCAGGCAAATTATGATCAGGCAAAGCTGACACTGCAACAGTTGACCACGACATCTAGCTCATCGGCGTCTTCAAGCAAGAGCAGTAGTAATAGCAGCAGCAAGAGCAGCAGTAGCAGCAACGGTAAAGGCAAGGGCAAAGGCGGCGGTGGCGGCGGTGGTGGCACCATCGACTTCACGCAGGCTGTGGCGGCTGCGAAGGCGAATTTGCAGGCCGCCCAACAGGGCGTGGAACAGGCCGATGAGGCGATGGCCGAGGCTTGTGAGCCGCTGCTGGCCGCTGCTAATGTGCGTCCGCCAGTCAATCCGCCAGACCCCACCCAGCCGACGAGCGATCCGGTGGATCTCACGGCTGATGATGTGCAGGCGTGCACGGATGCCTTGACTGCTCAGGCGAAGGCTAACCAGCTGGTGTCGGCGGCGGGTGATGCGCTGGCCAATCTGAGCCAGCAGATATCCGATACGCTGAACCAGTATCAGGTGCAGTGCGCGGCGATGATCAAGAAGACGGCCCAGCAAGCCGCCCAGCAGGCCGGGCAGCGGTTGGCGCAGTCGCTGGCGCAGTCCTATACGGGCGGGGCGGCCAATAGCAGCGAGACGCAGAAGGTGGCCGCGCAGATCGCTGTCGACCAGGCGGATGACGCCTTGTCGCAGGCGAAACTGAACCTGGCCAATGCCACGCTGACTTCGCCGATGGACGGCACGATCGCCGATATCCCGTTCCAGAAGGGCGATCAGATGACAACGGCGGACGCGATAACGATCATCGGATCCGGCGGTATCACCGTTTCGCTGAGCGTGCCGGTCGGGAAGATCAGCCAAATCCAGGTTGGGCAAACCGCTGTGGTCGAGGAGTTGGGCGTCGGCTCGACAACCGGCAAGGTGAGCGTGGTGAACTTGGCGCCGGCGGCGGCGGGCGGCTCGACGTACCAGGTGACGGTGGCGTCGTCCGATGAAACAGCCAATGCGTTACTGGGCGGGGTGAATGGCATAGTGACTATTTCCGTTGGCTCGGTGGACGGAGCTGTGCTGGTGCCTGTCAGCGCGGTGACCATGAATACGGCAGGTACCAGCGGCACAGTCATGGTGCTTGGTAGCGATGCCGTGCAGACAGTTGATGTGCAGATCGGCGGTGTTGGCGCGACGCAGGTAGCAATCAGCCAGGGCGTGTCTGTGGGCGACAAAGTTGTGATTGCCGACCTGGATCAGGCACTGCCAACCAGCTTGAATGGTTTGCAGCGGGCGCTTGGCGGTGGCGGCGCGGTATACATCGGCAACAGCACTAGCGGCGGTGGTAACAGGCCGGGTAACGGGCAGCCAAGCGGGTAACCCGTATAGTTGCTGCATGGCATCTGTTGTCGAACACTTGCGTGATGCCCCAGGAAAAGATGGGCTCGCCGGCTGGATGATGACGCTTGGCGTAACTGTCGTCGCGTTTATCATCCGGCTGTGGCACCTGGGGCAGCCGAGCGCGGTGATGTTCGACGAGTCGGTTTATGCCAAGGATGCGTTTTCGCTTTACCAGTATGGCTACGAGGGCACGTGGGGGGTTGCCGGTGTTGCCGATGTGGCGGTGGTGCACGGGGACACGTCATCACTGACGCCGGTTGGTAGCTTTGCGCAGCACCCGGAGGTTGGTAAATGGCTCATTGGCGCCGGTGAAATGCTATTCGGCATGAACCCATTCGGCTGGCGTTTCGCGGCGGCGGTGTTCGGCACGCTGTTGGTATTTGTTGTCATCCGGCTGGGTCGGCGGTTGTCCGGTTCGGTCATGGTCGGGTGTTTGGCCGGGTTATTCATCACGGTGGACGGTCTGAGTTTCACGATGTCGCGAATTGCCATGCTTGATATTTTCCAGGTGTTTTTCATTGTTGCCGGGGTGGCGGCGGTGGTGGCGGATCGCGATTTCTATCGAGGCAAATTGGCCGGCATTCTGGAAAACACGCCTGGTGCGAGTTTGAATGGGCGGCCGGGCCCGTTCGTGTTCCGGCCCTGGTTGATTGTGGCTGGCGTGGTGTTCGGATTGGGCTGCGCCACGAAATGGAATACGGTATATCCGCTGGCCGTATTCGCCGTGCTGTCGGTGGTGTGGTCGATATCGGCCCGCCATTTGGCCGGGGCCCGCCGGGCGGCGTGGTGGTCGCTGCTGGTTGACGGCGCGCAGGCGTTCGTTTCGATGGTGGTGGTGCCAGTTTTGGTTTACATCGCTAGCTGGGCCGGCTGGTTGGCAACCTCCGGCGGGTATGACCGGTCGTGGGGCGTCCAAAATCAAAGTGACTGGGTGGTGCGCTATTTCGGCACAGCGCTGGGATCGCTGTGGCAATACACGCTGGCGATGTATGCCTGGCATACGGGCCCGGTCATGGCGTCCATCAATCATCCGTATGCCTCAAACCCGCTGGGGTGGCCGGTGGTGGCGCGCACGATTAGCCTGTACGCCGAAGCCGACGATTCGTTTGACACAGTCCGGGTTGTGACGGGATTGGGCACACCACTGCTCTGGTGGGGTGCGGCGGCGGCGATGCTATTCGGTTTGGTGTGGTGCATCGTGCGGCGCGATTGGCGCTGGCTCGTTACCATCCTGGCGATGTGTTCGACCTGGGTGCCGTGGTTTTTCACCAACAGGGGTTCGCTGTTCGCCTTTTACGCTTTGACGATGATCCCGTTCATGGCGATCGGCTTGGCAATGGCGCTCGGGATGTTCGTCAAGGCGCTCAAACCGAAATGGCGGCGGCTTGGCATCATGTTGGTCGGGGTGTTCGTGGCTTTAGTGATATTGGATTTCGCATTCAATTACCCGATATATGCCGGCCAATGGCTGCCGATCAGCCATTGGCAGTGGCGCATCTGGCTGCCCGGATGGGCTTAGCGCGTCATTCCTGGCATTTCTTCCACCGTGATGTGGGGTGGCACCACTTGGTCTAGGCGCACGCTGATGTGCCAATTGCGTCTGGCCCAAATCAGCGCGCTGACGCTGATCACGAGTGCTGCGATCGCGCCGATGCCGATTGACCACCGCGTCGACCAATGTTGCGCGATGTAGCCGATCAGAAGCGAACCGATCGGGGTGACGCCCTGGAAGATCAGGAGGTACAGCGAGATGACGCGGCCGCGTATCGCCTCGTCTGTGCTGATCTGGATAGCCGAATTGGCGCCCGTCATCAATGTCAGCGTGCAAAGCCCGACGAGTATGCCGGTCAGGCCGAAGGTCAGGTAGCTTGGCATGACGGCGGACAGGGCCGACGCCACGCCGAAGCAGAAGGCGGCTGTGAGTATTAGTCGCAGGCGCGGATGCCGTCGTCGCGCCGCCAGCAGTGCGCCCGCCAGAGCGCCGACGGCAAAGAACGAGCTGAGCAGGCCGAATTGGCCGGCCTGGCGGTCGAACACTTTTGCTGCCATATAGGAAATGGTCAGTTGTGAGTTGAAGCCGAAGCAGCTGATCACGGCCATGACGATGAAAATCATCACCAGGTCGCGCCGGCCCCGCACATAGTCGATGGCCTCGCGGATTTGGCCCTTACGGCGCTCGGCCTTGGGCCCCGGATACAGCTGCGACGGGCGCATCAGTATCAGTCCGAGGATGGTGGCCATGAACGTGAAGCCGTTGATCGTGAATGTCCAGCCCGTGCCGATGGCCTGGATCAGCACGCCGCCCAGGGCCGGGCCGAGCAGCCGTGACGCATTGAATGAGGCCGAGTTCAGCCCGACGGCGTTCGGCAGCATGGGGTGTGACACCATTTCGGCAACGAACGTCTGCCGCACCGGGCCATCGATGGCCGTCACACAGCCGAGCAGGAAAGCGAACACGAATACGTGCCACAGTTGCACGTGCCCGGACAGGATCAGAATGCCCAGCCCGAAAGCCAAAACTGCTTGTCCAGCCTGGGTTGCCATCAACAGCTTGCGACGCGGCAGGCGGTCGGCCAGCACGCCGGCGTAAGCCGACAGAGCGATGAAGGGCAGGAATTGGAGCGCCGTGATGAAGGCCGTCGCTAGTGCGTTGTTGTTGGTCAGTTCGCGTAACACGAGCCAGTCCTGGCCGATGCGTTGTACCCAGGCGCCCATGTTGGACACCAGCGCTCCGGCGAACCACAGGCGGTAATTGAAGAAGCTCAGAGAAGCAAATGTCGTCTTGACCTGACCTACAAAACTCACCGAACTCACTGCTTCTCTCACATGGCAACCAACCCAGCTTACTCGGGGTCGGTGGTGGGCGTGGCAGGCGGTTGCAATGTGACCCTAGGGTGGTGACAACAGAAGATGTGGTCCGGGTGGGGCAGCGATGGCTCAGGCAGTGCCAAAACGGCGGCGGCGGCCCAGATACACGTCGATGGCGGCCCACAGGTCGCGGCGATCGACCTCTGGCCACAGTTTGTCTGTGAACACGAATTCGGCGTATGCCGCCTGCCAGAGCAGGAAGTTGCTAGTACGCTGCTCGCCGGAGGTGCGCCAGAACAGGTCGACATCTGGCAAACCCGGCTGGTACAGGTGAGCAGCGAACGTCTTCTCTGTGATGCGATCGGGCTGCAGCACACCATTGGCCGCGGCCTGAGCCAGAGATCTGGCGGCATCGACAATCTCTGCCCGTCCGCCGTAATTGATGCAAAACTGCAAGTCAAGCGTCGTATTGTCCGCGGTCTGAGCCTGCGCGACCGCCAATTCGTCGATCACCGATTTCCACAATTTCGGACGCCGCCCCGCCCAGAGGACCCGAACCCCGAGCGCATCCAGATCATTGCGGCGCCGATGGATCACGTCGCGGCTGTAGCCCATCAAGAAGCGCACCTCGTCCGGGCTGCGGTGCCAGTTCTCCGTTGAGAAGGCGTAAACGGACAGGCAGCGCACGCCCGCCTCGATGGCGCCCTCGATGACATCGAAAAGCACCGCCTCGCCGGCCGTGTGTCCCGCTGTGCGCGGCAACCCTTGTTGTTGCGCCCATCGCCCGTTGCCATCCATGACGATAGCGACATGCTTCGGCACCGCATCGGTGGGCCAGTCGGGCGGTGTGGCACCCGATGGGTGCGACGTCGGTGGGTGCTTGGGCGGACGCCCCTGCGAATTGGTCACACATCGAGACTAGCCTGAATCCACTGATCATGCGTGACGTTACGCCGACAGATGGACACGCTTGCTGCATTGGCTATTCTCCTAGTATCTGTGTGGGACAAAGGCGCGGGTGATGCCGGTTTCATGGCTTTGACAAGTTGGCTGGCGCTTTGAGGAGTGCCTTTGTCCCACGTGGCTGGGGTAAGGCAGGGAGCTAGGAATCAGACCAACCCGGCGCTTCGCGCCACCCATCCACGGGGGAACTTGCGTTGCCGCGACCGTGCCGGTGCATGAGATACTCATCGCTACCGGGCAAAATGGGCTTATGCCGACTTATCGTGACAAGGCAGTTGTACTGCGCACCCAGAAGCTGGGCGAAGCCGACCGTATT
>Ga0123354_10017774_pt1 | contig 11144 bp, 5 predicted proteins | sample TergutLab28metaG_2_FD_97872 | JGI IMG/M metagenome (GOLD analysis project Ga0123354, IMG submission 97872) | Labiotermes labralis P4 segment gut microbial communities from Petit-Saut dam, French Guiana - Lab288 P4 | ecosystem: Host-associated > Arthropoda: Insects > Digestive system > Gut ... | reverse complement strand
TTTATTATTTTTTTTCCTGGGGGTTTTCCCCTAGGAATCCTATTTAATATTTTTTTGCCATTTTTATTTGACAGCCGACTTCAATTTTTTGTTTTCCCCCCCCCCCCCCCCCCCCAGGCCACTCAAATATTATTAAGTGTACCAGTTTTTGGTTTTTAAAAAATAGGATTGCAACCTATACATATTAATTCAAGCATAATGCATAGCTCAACAGTTATTTCAGACCAACCTTAATTAGGAGCTCGTTTGTGAGAGTTCAGATGCAGTGAATAAGAAGGTTACTCTCTCTTCTGAGATGTAGGACCTTACATGTTGATACCAAAGTTTCAGAAAACCTTGCCCTCCTTCTCAGTGGCATACCCAGGAATATTGTTCTGGAGGGTTCAACAAATTCAGTTGACAAAAGAGAACAGAGAGAACGGGGATCTGGGGGCGGTAGTCCCCTAGTCAGGGGTTCTAGAGGCAGCTGTAATTTGGTACATGAAATTTAATTTCATATAGTAAAATTTTCTTAATTTTTGGTACATTAAGACTAATTTATGACAACCAATTTATTTGTCACTGCTAATGTAAAACAATTGCAAACCTAGGTAGTTTTAGAATTTTACTGCCTCTTTTCCGAACATCTTGGAGTGTTGGTGTCCAAAATTCAGCAATTTTTAACAGTTTTCACAATTGGGTTGAGTTTGGCATGATTTTGGAGGGCCTTCAGAATTTCAGGGGGTGGTTTGAACCCTCCAAACCCCCGCCCTCCGTACGCCACTGCTTCTTCTCTGTATCAGATACATTTCTTTCCATTCCCAGCTTACTCTTCTACCCTGAAGATGGAGGCAGAACATGCCACACATTACAGCCTACCTACTATATAGTGTCACATATCAGAAGACAGTCATGTCTGGGAATAATTTAATGTAATTTTATTCCACGAATTGCAACACAACTGGATGAATTAATAAACAAATGAATAAGTCAACAAACAGAACATACATGTGCAGCAGATTAGTAAATTAATACATAATGATGAAAAGTGAAAAAAACTGAACAAAGCAAAGTATGTTAAATTAATTAAATAAAAGTACTTAACCTATGTCTCCATAAATGTCGGAAATTCGGTAATTAAACTCTTAAGATTTAAGAATGGTGGATTTTAAATTTTCAGGCACAATACAGTGGCTGCCAGATTTTAACTCAGGAGTAACAGTATCTGCTTTGAAACACAAGCTTGGCCAGCTGGACCATGCACATGAAGTGTTAAATTGTCCAATGAATGGCAAGTGAAAGTTTAGAACCAGTTTATGAATCAGACAATAACAGATCCCTTCCAATTTTTTCCAGTGTCAACATTTATAAACATTATCATACACAATAAAATATATGTAAATGAAAATTTGAAATCTGCCTACAGTTCACATCAATCACATGAATGAAAAAATTATGTTTATCACTAAAAAAAAGACAGACATTACATCCTACTGTTTTAGTTCTTAAGAAATAAGGTGAAAAATAATAATATTGGTTTGGTTCTGATAAAGTAAATATTTCTCATTCTCCCTTGTATGGAAGTGCTTTCCAGTGTTCTTGCAGCATCTCATAGGTAATACAGGAGCTCATTAAGTTTGTCACTTGGGATCGTATGGATTGCCTGTCCTACCAGGTTCACCAACTTGTGTGCGTACTGGACAGGTGCGGGCATGCGTATAGTTCCCTGTAGCAGTAAACATTTATTAAATTATACAATGATATGCACATTGTCACGTATGAGTTACGGAAAGGTATTCTTGCTAGACAGTTTTCAATAGATGTAATTAAATGTTTTCCTACAGGTATTGCACTTATATGGTGAGATGTGTGAGGTTACAGTTTGTTAGGAAATGCCTGCTATTAAGGAATATGAAGGATCATTACTATATTCATAGAACATGTCACTGGATCTACACCTGAGCTAGTTAAATTCAGTTCACACTTTATCACTCAGTTCCTATGAATCATATTTTAATAAAATCTTGCAACTAGGATCCCCAGCATAATTTTACATCCATTTCTCATGTCCCCATTATTTCCTGATCATCCCCTCCTCCTGATTGTACCCTGTTCTCAGATATCCTCAATCTATAAACATTTTTGCATACTGTGTGGTTTCTTATGTGATTTAACTTAATTTACTGACAACTTTCCAGCAACCTTTACACACCCTGTACCACACCAAAACATGACATACACATTTTGATGCTTTCTTTGCATCATCATGACTGTTTTAAGTGTAGATTTAGGTGTGTTCTTAATAGTTCATCAGCACATACTGTCTGCTCTAACAAGCATCGTCATCACACATGCTATCAACATTGGCAATGATGCCTTCTAATACATCCATGTTTGTCACTCAATTATTCTTTTATATTCAGCAGCTTGTCATGGAACATCTATCACTTTCTTACACTGATGATACAAATGTCACCAAATTATTATACATCTTTCAACTTATTGTTGCATTTGGCACAGAATACTGTGAGCCCTTCTCCATGCTGTGGACACCTTGTGTATGCTATATTAATAATGTACATCTTCCATGCCATTGCCTTAGATACACAAATTTGTTTCCAAATGACTACACAACACAGAGTTTTGATGCTTTTTACATGTTTCAGCCATGAACCACAGCCATCTTCAGAGAGCTACAGTGCTTCAAGTCTCATGCATCATGTTATACAACCTGTCAGCCATACATGATGAATTATACACATGTGGTGTCATTCCATAATTACAGTACGTTCATTCATGGAGTACAAATTGAACATCTAAAAATTTCAGATCTTGGCTCCACCACAAACTGAATAAAAGTTCATTCTTACAGGCTCTCTGGATACAACATTTAATATCACTTTTAATTTATTAATTGTGTTATAAATTTAATCCAATTTTAATAATTGTTAATTAAGTGTGGAATGATACCACATGTATGTAATTCACCATCTACAGCTGACAGGTTGCATAACATGCTGCATGTGTCTTCAAATGCTGTAGCTCCTGGAATATGGCTGTAGCTTGTGGCCAAGACATGTAGGAGCATCCAAACTATGTATTGTGCAGTCAGCCAAAAAACAACATGAGTGTACTTGTGTATGTATGCTCTTCACACTCTCAGGGACATTCCTGAAACAGCATACTGTATTTCTGACAAATGCAAATTTGACAAGTTGTTCACATTTTGTCAGGTCCTAAAGGTTTAATCTGTATGATATAGTTCTAGTTTTTGCCATTCCATATGTTGGTTAGTTCACATAGTGGACTCACCAGTGCCCAATAAAAAAGTAAGTACATTTTGCCAAACATAAGTAGAACTTAAATAGGCACTGAAGACACTGACAATGGCGTCAAGGCAGCACCAACGTGTATATGTCACGTAGTTTTGTGTCCTATATACATGAATAAAAATTGCCAGTTTTAAAATTTTCATGATGGTGTGGATGTGGTATCAGTTCTTCTGGGATGTGATGCTGTTGCACTGGATAAGTGATTCCCAATTTTTTGAAACAGCATAGTGGTCTCAAAACATCAGGAACCAAATACCCAGGACTGACACCTCATTTATAAAGGCTGTTAAAAACTTCTTAATAAATTAAGTATAATCACCCTTAACCTGTGCTTGTCCTTCACAGTAGGTTATCTTTTCACAACACAGAGTTCCCAACACCGCAATACTTACACTCCAGTTGAAGTACATATGTGTCATCTTATAGGTGAGCCTCTGAAGCTTATCAGGATCTAATTCCACATTGTCACTGATCACATTGTATAATGTGGGAGTCACAGTGCCCCGGCGTACTGACTGCGACACCAAGTAGAAATCATACCTATGGATATAAATAATGAGAACAGCAAAGTAAGTGTATTAAAATCTAAAAATGAATTGTCACATATAAATTGCCAACATACATGTCACCCATGAGCTTGAAATTTTGACTCTGAAAATGAAATAAAGAAATTCAGAAACAGAGGCCATTATAGAAGCTGGTTCAGTGGATTCATCCCCTTTGCCCTGAAGCTACTATAAGATTCTGCAATAATAATAATAATAACTCATAATCAATAACTGATACCATATTGAAGAGTTACATTAATATTCCCAAAGAACTAGTAAAATGAGTACACTCTTGTATGAGGATTTCTTACTTGAATGACTGTTTTGTGTTAGCAGCATTGGTAAGTGAATTACTGCATTTTTTCTATGATATCTTACAACATATTTGTATTCAGGGCTGAAACATATGTAACTAAATTTGTGAATGGGAATAATGAAAACATCAAACTGTCTGCTAAGTACTCAGTGTTAATCCACACCTCTACATGTTTCAAGCACAACTCAATTTTTAATTGAAGCTTTTGCCACCTGCAGGCTGCCTTTAATTGCTGATAATGCCTGGAATAGTCGGCACTACAGATTCTAGTGGAATCATTACAGTCTGTTGGATGTCCATTTGTTGGAAAATAAAAGTTCCTTACCAGTGACCAATAGTCATGGTCTCTACAACCTCTGTCTGTATCATGTTGCTCATAATGCTAATCAACTAATATGAAAAGATGAATATGAAATAATTCTGAGGTATCACCTCTTAGAATACTTAGAATATAAAAATGAGTGATAAGATCAATGGTTGGAGTAAGCTCAAGAACATCTTGCAGACAGCTATTTAAAGAACTGAATATTCTCACTCTGGCTTCGTTTTATATACAGAGTGTCCCAAAACCTATGTCACAAACTTCCCCTGGTTATTCCCCACCTCTAATTAAGCAAAAAAGTTCCTATCAACATTGGTCCAAAAGTGAACATGTTCCAAGATATCCAATGCTGTGTAGAAATCCGAGAAATGCTGTGATCAACAAGAAACACGCTACTATGAGTAATGCTTAGCATATGGAAGGGTATGCAATAACTCATATCCAGTGAGTAGTGCGTAAGCAGTGTCACGTGAACAGACAACGGCACCATAAAGGCCATCACTAGGTGTACTCAACTCGGAACAGTTAAAGTGGGTACTTGTGTTTGATTCATGATGGAGACCAAAGAATACACGTTTGCTGAGATGGCAGACATTCACTTCTTCTACGGTCATGCCAACGGCAATGCACATGAAGCAAGGCGTCTGTATCAAGAAACATTTCCGAATCGTCAACTTCCATGTAGCCGAACATTTTCACGCATAGCGCAACGTCTGCGGAAAAGACGCAAATTCAGTCCCACAATTGAAGGATGAAGGCCTCGGACTGCCAGAACTGTACAGCAGGCGCAACAAATTCTTGCCCACGTAGCAGCTAACCCTGGAACTAGTACCCCTACAATATCTGCAGCGGAGGGTGTTCACCGCAATACTGTTTGGAGGATACTATACGAAGATCAGCTGTATCCATATCATCTGCAATGTGTACAGGGTCTTAAGCTGGAGGATTTGCCTCACCATGTAAGATTTTGCCAATTGTGTTTGGAACAACACGTCCGGCACACACAGTTTCTGTGGAAGCTATTGTTCACCGATGAGGCAATGTTTACACGGGATGGAATTTGTAATTTCCATAACGTGCATATCTGGGCACATGCAAACCCACACGCCATTCAAGAGGCGAGACATCAGACCACATTCTGAATAAATGTTTGGGCTGGTATCGTTGGGGATCGGCTGATTGGTCCAGTCCGTTTACCAGAGTGGTTGACGGGGACTACGTACCGGGAATTTCTGGAACGACTGATGCAAGATATCTTGCCTGATGTGTTTGATGATGTTCCCTTGCAGTTGTGAGTAGGCATGTGGTTCATGCATGATGGGGCTCCACCACATTTCAGCTGCATAGCACATCAGTACCTGAATGGCCATTTCCCTGGGAAGTGGATCGGGCGTAACGGGCCAGTAGAGTGGCCCCCTCGTTCTCCGGATCTCAATCCCATCGATTTCTACCTCTGGGGCCACGTTAAAATTGAAGTTTACTCCACACCCGTTACCAACGTTGACGAGTTATGTGAACGCATCGTAGCTACATTTGGTGCTATCAGGAACCGACCAGGTCAGCTGGAACACGTCAGGGAATCCATGATGCGACGTCTGAACGGATGTGTTGCGGCAAATCGTCAGCACTTCGAACACCTTATGTAATACCTCAAAGGATACCCCGCACATGAGCGTAAGTGGATATCTCTGAACCTGTTCACTTTTGGACCCATGTTGATAGGAACTAGTTTGCTTAATTAGGGGTGGGGAATAACCAGGAGAAGTTTGTGACACCCTGTATATTGGAAGTGATCAGTTTTATAAGAAAATACCGTCAGTCCATGGAGCTAAATTGCAATGTTCATACTTATAAAGCACAAAGGACAAACTTCCTAATTACATAAAAGAAATAGATAGTTATAATGCCTCTAAAAAAGAAATGAAATCATTTATTATTCTGCATTCCTTCTATTCAGTGGAAGAATTTGTATCTTTGTAACTATGAAACTTTTAATATTTTAACTATCTTACATTTTAAGTTTATAATATATTAAATATATACAGTTATCTGAATTCATTTGTAGAATATTATTTAAGTTCCTATTAGAAAATTAATTTATGTTTACTTAAAGTATATTGTTAGAAACTGATGAGTCTATTGTCATACGTATGATATTTGGACTGAATAAATAAACTAAAATAAACTAAACTAAATTAAACTAGCAAAATCACATGTATTGTGAACGCTGAGTATTTGGATCACGATAATTCTAGCTTTAATATGCATACTTCATCTGGAAAAGTAAGCTGTAATAGCAGTAATGCAGATGACCTCTTTTCCGGATGCACCCAGTTTGCATTTCTACACAGAACTTTCCTAATACTGACATACAAATAACTGTCTTATACTAGTACAATTGCAATCAAGACCAGCTGCGGGTATATGTAATTGATAATAGTTTGTCTTTCAAAAGTGTTTATCACCTTAAGTATGCTGGATCATTTAATTTGAATTCTGTTTTGTAAATGATCTTGTGCTGTTGACTTCATCATTAATAATGTCAGAAATGTCAGCAGTTTTCAGTTTATCAATTTGTGTATACAAGAAAAGATGGTATGTTATGTCCTCATACCATTCGCCAAAAAAAATTTAATTTTTACATAATTACATATTTTAATACTGCATGTACCGTGCATTGCATGAAAATTAATTTGCTAAAAAACTTTACACGTACAAAATATGTTCATTTGACATTAGCAAATCTCCAACATATTTCAGCACATAAAATGTGCCATCACCAGCGAGTCCTCGCAGTAGCCTTTATAGCACCCTCAAAATAGTCCGTTGCAAAGTAACTGGGTAAAAACACAGCCACACACTTACACACACACACACACACATTAAAATTCATTTCAAACACATGAACGTCCAAAACACAAATTTTAAAACACTAGGGTGGATGTTCCATTGAGCACCACATAGACTCAATAAGGTCTTCTCCGGCAGACATACGTGTTAGATGAATTATAGAATCCAATGTTTCGGAGACCAACTCAACCTCCATCATCAGGATGATGTGAAATGACTCAGCACTTGTCTTCTCCTGTTTACATACCTACACCGTGTCATGGCTCATAGTTGGAGGTGAGCCAAAGGGAGTCAGTGGGCAAAGACTGAAGATTGCTGTGCCTGGCCCCTATTGCTTCCCTACCAGCACCACGTGACCTCCAGTAAGATCAGTAGGCTACTTGGTAAGTACAACATCGAGACCATCCACGTCTTGCTCAAGAAAACCATCAGCACTCTTCAGTCACTTAAGGACAACTTAGGCCTCAAAACCCCCAGCATGTATTATATACTGTGTGAGGGTGGAAAGGCACACATTGGCCAGACAGACAGGAGTATGGAGACCAGGGGCAAAGAATACATAAGGCACTTCACCTGGGCCAGTGAGAGAGGTCAGTTGTGGCAGAGCACATTATGGACACAGGGCACAGCATGAAGTTCAACAATATTCACAGAGTGGCCAAAGTGAAAGGATACATGTGTAGAGTGGTGGAGGCCATAGAAATACAGTTGCATCTGAACAACTCGAATACAGACAATGGATTCATCCTTGGTAAAACCTGGCAGCCCCTACTTCTCCAGCACTGTAATAACACAGCCAATCTCAATTGAGACCAAGCACAGCAATCTTCAGACTCTGCCCACTAACTCCCATTGCTTCACCTCCAATTATGGGCCAGGATATGATGTGGGTATATAAGTACAAGAAGTTGGGTGTACGTTCATTTCACACCACCTTGATGCTGAAGATGGAGTTGTTCTCTGAAACATTAAATTTTATCATTCATCTGACATGCCTGTTTGCCTAAGAGGACTTTATCAAGTTCTGTTATCATGAAAGCTTCAAGACATATACCAAATAGACTCCAGATGGGAGCTCTACACAGTCCTTACTAGCATCTAATGTTAAACTAAAGTGAATTAATAAAACTTATCTAATGTTAAACTGCAAACATAAAACAGAAGAGACTCATTACTGTATGGTGTTGTTATTTCAGCCATATGGACTTGTATTTGTTAACACATGTAATTTAGAATTTTAACATTATAAGACTTTTAATTTTTATGATGAAAGTAAGGGTGACTAGCACCTGAAGTACATGTTGGACTTATGATCCTCTTCTTTTGATAAACTTCTTGAGGATGATACCTTGGTGATGAAACATGTAGGAGTGGGCACCTAATATGAAGTGTTATCTGTTTTATTTATATTTTAATTTGTGAATTTTCTTAGTTAAAATATGGAACCTCCCCTAGTGCTTTAAAATTTGTGTTTTGGATATTAACGTGTTTTAACTAAATTTTAATGTGTGTAAATGTATATCTGTGTTTTTACCCCCTTACTATGCAATGGACCATTTTGAGGGCACTATGATGGCTAGTGAGAGGAATCCCTGATGATGGCACCTGTGATGTGCCAAAACATATTCGAGACTTGCTAATGTCGGATGAACAAATTTTATGCATGTAAGGACAGTTATGCAGATTAATACTTACATATTATTAAGGATATTATAGTATGAATCGCTCCTCATGTACTGACAGTGACTGGCCTGAGGCCACTCAAGATAAGGATCTGATTTCAATAATGTCAAGGAATGTACACGTAATTCTCAAGCAGCTTCTTACAATAAACTGCACCATAATGGCTCCGTACTTACCTCTCAGGGAGGGTGATGACGTCATCAACCACTGTGCCAGGAGGTGGATTATTCTTATTCCAAAATAGTCTCGTGTTGATACTTTTTTTACAATGATAAATGCCATTCTGTATGGTTGGTCTCCATAGACCTTCACAAGTTGTGACTGCAAACATATTACTCACCTAGCTCAACAATATTAGGCACTTTCTTTATTTCATACATTAAATCTTTAGTGAGGGCAAAATAAACTGTAAAATTCTTAATACACATGCTAAAATATTACACCAACATAATAAGGTATAAACTTCAGATGTCCAGCAGAGTGACTCTCAAGAGTCCAGTGTCAGTTATTAACTGCATCTAACAAAAAAGCAGACTCTTGGTAAGAGACAGCCCGACTAAGCAGGGTTTCCACATCCATTCAACAAATGTTAATAACAAAACATTGAACTCAAGGTCAAATAATATTATTCCACATTCAAATTAAAATCCATTATTATAAAATTTTATTAATAAAGAGCTGCAGACAGTCACATTAATGTGCTGTCTCAAAATTACAAACGTATGGCAGAAATTCTTCAAACATATTACAAAGAACATTTTTAATTTTCAGACTTCTCGCTGTTCGTTGAACAATGTCATTGTTGCTTGTAGACTCATAATGCTAACCAGTCTGGAGTGCTTGGGTTTTTATGCTGAGTGGCATGGTTATTGATTCCATTTTGAAGTAATACAATGGCTTCATCTTCACGGGTTCAGGAATCAAAATCCCTACTACTCAGTGTAACAACCCAGAAGACCCAAATCCTCCAACAGAAGCATCCTTGTTCCAGGCTAATGAGGTCTATAATTACACATTCCAGTACACAGGAGTTCTTTCTTACAATGAATACAAAGACATATGTGATCATACCTTGATTAGAGCAACTTCATGTTTGTGCACATAGGCAATTTCTCCATCAACAACACCATCGCGATAGATCACAATCCGCTGTGGAAGGCGTCCTTGGTTGTGTTCCCTGAACTTACTTAATGCCCCTATAAACACATTGTAAATATTGAAAATGAGAGACACTTGCCTACTCCTATTTGTACTATACATGGAGTAAATTTATAGATTACATAATAACGCTGAGGTGATGTGGCATCCATGAACTTTGAAGGGAGGGAGGGGGGGAGAAGAAGCAGCCTTATTAACAACTGTGAGGTGCAAATGAAATACTCAAATATCTTCACACATAAAAAAAATAGGAGCAACACGCCAGTATTTCAAAATGTAAGGCAAGTATGATGATTGTTACAGGTTCATAACTGTAACAACAATTTGCCAATAATAGTTTGTTGTGTTGACCTGTCTGCCTGACTTTACAGGAAGTCATAATGCTTCCTGTGTAATTAAGTATGAGAATATAACTATTTAATACAATTATTTATCATTGATTCTAAGTGAATTGGAATAAATTTAGTTATCTTCATGAATGGCTGTCGTTCTGAGTGGTAAGAATGTGTGGTAGAGGAAGCATCACATGTGTGTTTAGTTTGACTACCTGTTACACAGCGGTCAGGAATGGTTGTAAGGAGAGAAAAGAGAGTAACTGTACTGTGACATGATGATGACAGATATATTTATATTTATTTATTTACTGCAATTGGGTTGTTACCCGGTGGCAGGGGTTATTTTACATGTATACAGAACATGAAATTGGTTACTACTAGATTTAAGTCAGGAGGGCTACATGACAAGCATGTAGTGGCAACTTGGAATCTTGGGAACCATCTCAGCATTTGCTTATAGACACAGGGAAACCAAGGAAAACCTGTGTTGAGATGGCCGGTCGCAGGACCTTCCAAGTACTGACTTCTAGCCAGCAGTCCGGCATCTAAAGTACAAAAAAAAAAAACAACAAAACACACACAGAACAACAAAAACACAAAAAAAAACAAAAAAACACACAA
>Ga0123354_10017773_pt1 | contig 11144 bp, 9 predicted proteins | sample TergutLab28metaG_2_FD_97872 | JGI IMG/M metagenome (GOLD analysis project Ga0123354, IMG submission 97872) | Labiotermes labralis P4 segment gut microbial communities from Petit-Saut dam, French Guiana - Lab288 P4 | ecosystem: Host-associated > Arthropoda: Insects > Digestive system > Gut ... | reverse complement strand
TAACATTAAACTACAATAAAACAAATTACTTACAATTTAATATGAAAAATAGCTGGGATTATGAGGTGAAACCTAACTACCAGGGTAATTGCATCAAAAGCTCATCAAATACAAAATTTTTAGAATTGACTATCGATGACTCCGTATCATGGAAGGCTCATATAGACCAAATGATGTCCAAATTGAATACAGCATGCTTTGTAATTCGAACGATACAAGCTATAATGTCTTTAGAAATTTTGAGAATGGTCTATTTTGCATACATACATTCAATCATAAGTTATGGGATAATTTTTTGGGGAAATCAACCATATAGTGATAAGATTTTCAAAATTCAAAAAAGGGTGATTAGAATTATTACAAGTTCAAAGACGAGAGACTCATGTAGGGAACTGTTCAAAAAATTAGAAATACTACTATTATATTCTCAATATATCTACTCAATATCAATATTTGTTATAAAAAACAAACATTTATTTTATACAAACATTCAGATCCACAGTATTCACACAAGATTTAAAACCAACTTACATCCGCCAACAACTAACTTAACAAAGTTTCAAAAGGGAGTGTACTACTCGGCAATTAAAATTTTTAACAACCTTCCTCATGAAATCAAAGACTTAGCCAATGATATATTACCATTTCGGAATGCTTTAAAGAGGTTTTTACTTGCAAATTCCTTTTATAATAGTAAGGAATATTTTAATTATCAGAGACGTTCCATTGAAATTTAAATGAACAATTAGTTTCAAGTACTTTAATGCTGTACTTTATTTATAGCTAAGATTCTTCCAACTCTATGTATTTTATATTAGTATGTAAGTGACAATGTCTATATCCACAGGATTGTATCCTAATTTGGATTTATAGAACGCAAATAAATTACAATTACAATTACAATTACAATATCTGCTTGCCACACTTGAAAATTACTGTAGTAAATGTTTACACCCCTGTTTATTTTTCAGTCATATCAAACTGCCCTGAAGCTGCATATGTTAATAATATGATTTTTCTCATTTTAATCAGATCCTTTGCTTTTATGTTTCCTATTTTCTGTAAGCTTTAAAGCTTTCACTCTTTGCAAGGTGTGATAACTTTCCACTTCTGTTTCCTCACTTACTATGTATATTATAAAGTAAATCCATTTAATGTATAAAACAGAAGTTGGTCTTTCTTGTCTTCCTTCCTCTGTTTCTTTCATATGTTGTAAGATGAGCTTCAGTGAGACAGAATTCTGCAAAAAATTTTGTGTGCTCTGCCAGATGAAAAGCCCACCTGCAGGTTTCAGTATGTAGAGAAGACAGTTATTCTTGAACATAAAAAAGTGGCTATTCTTTGTATGACAAATGGTTATGTAGTCACAATGCGTGTGTGTAATGGCATATTAAAAATTTACATACTATTGTATTGCAAGTAATAAAACTATAGTATGAATTTTGAGACTTTCATAGAAATATAAGACTCTGCATAGCTCAGATGGTTAGTCATCAGCCTCTCACCGTGGAGGACAAGTTCAATCTCAGGACAGTCCATGTGGGATTCATGGTGGACATGATTACACTGGGACAGTTTTTTTTTAATAATTTTATTTTCCTTATAAGTATTTTTCCATGAATGTTCCATACTCATATTTCATTTACCTACCATCAATGCCATATAATTTTAGAAACTGATAGTGTCATTAAATAAAATACTAAACCAAAGCAATATACATTAAATGTTAAGTCTTTGAAATGCAGCATCATACTGTATTGGATTAATTTGCAGTGTTTAGGAAGAACTTACTGTTCATTTCTTCAACAAGGAGTGCTAGAAGTAAAAAATTCTACTATCAAATTCCTCCTTCTAAATGATTTTGAAAATTACACAACTTTCTTTATTTCTTTCAGGTATCTCAGTTAGTAGTTTCAGAAATAGTTCGCCGCTCCAACATGGCCTCTCGCATTGCTGCCATTGAAAAATGGGCAGCTGTGGCAGATATCTCAAGATGTCTACATAATTTCAATGGTGTTCTGCAGGTGTGTGCCGCCTTCACCAACAGTTCTGTCTTCAGACTAAAGAAAACTTGGGAGAAAGTGTCAAAAACAGTATGTATCAAGATATCTGCATTCTAATATTGTATTTCCTCTATTTAGTATAGGGCTACATGCTTGTGGGTTCTGTTAATTCTGTAGAAAGGAGAAAACATGGCAGTATTTCCTGCAATGGTTACAGCATTTGTTTTATGTTGGATATGTACATTTTGTAATATTACATGCTCTAACTTTTATAAATGTGCAACTGTCATGCTATTTTGATGTGCATTGTATTTGAATATCTATTGATTTTTACTAAAACTAAGAAATGGGTAATAGATTTTAAGTATCATAAAACACATGCACACACAAACATGTCTGTGTGTTAATTTTGTATTTCTTTCTTCCCAGACCAAACAGACTATTGAGAAACTGCAGAACATAGTTTCATCAGATGGACGTTTTCGAAACTTGCGTGATGCTTTACATCGCTGTGATCCTCCCTGCATACCGTACCTGGGCATGTACCTCACTGATCTCTCGTTTATCGAGGAAGGTACACCAAACTTCACAGAAGATGGGCTCCTTAACTTCTCTAAAATGAGAATGGTAAGTGGAACACAAGTTCCATATAGACCTACAGTTAGTCCTGTGGTTAGTTACAAGTCTGTCAACCTCATGTAAACTTAATGATACTTCTTTCCTCTGAATTGTGGCTGCTGTACCTTCATCCCCCTTTGCCACTGCCATGTGCTTCAAATAACACTAAGTAATTACAGTGAAATGTGCTGCATCCAAGACCTCCAGGACTAAAGTTTCCATATATAATTCTCCAGATATTTTAAAGTTGTATCTAATATGTGTTTTAGCATATTTAGCAACCTAACAGACAGACCTAGTCATTGAATTTGTCACTTACTTTCCTGTCCTGTTCTCCCCACTACACTTTTTTCCCCTTTCATAATCACATAACACAGTGTGCATGTAACCAAGAGGAGACCAATAATTACAAGCCAAACTCAGAATTGGTGCTGGCTGCTACCAGTTATGGAATAATATAATGTAATGTTTCTTTTAGTCAGTTACTGGTTATGAGTTTTCTCAGTCGTCCAGTGCCAGGTATCACAGCTTTTACTGCACAAAGGAGATGTCTGTGCTGTAGAAAGGGGGGCTGTATGCCATATCTGAGAAGTGTTACTTCATCAAATTTAGATGCACCGTTCCAAGAAATTACACGCCCTGCTATAATGAAAGTTGCCACACTCATAATGAAAGCTTCTGTATACCTGCTGACTTTTTGCTGGAGTAATTTATTTTAAAGTGCATTTATCCTCAAAAAACCATTGTCTGGTCATGTAGAAAAAAGATTGTGTTTCTACGGTTATAGAACTACAAAACAACTTAAGGTGCATATATCCCCCACTCAGTTACACAATTGCTAATTTTTATAACTGTAGATCTTTTTATTGCTTAGAAAAATGTGTCTAAATGTGATAAAAGTAACGTTGCTAAGGTATGGCTTACTGCTGCCTCTAACAGAAGATTATTTGTTCTTCCTTACTGTAAGATTGGAGTCCAGTGCCATAACCCAAGAGTGCCATTCATTTTACTTGCATATTGTGATGTTAAATTGCGAGATTTGACGTTCTCACAGCATTGTTTATGAGGATTCAGTCTTCTGGGATATGATAACTGTGTCACTGGATTCATGCACGAGAAAGTGTTGTCCTCCTACCTAGGGAGATAGCCAGCATTCCACCCTCCTGTTAAGGATGACCCAAGACTGAAGATCCTTGATGTGTACAATATCGTCTTGAGTGTGGCTATGTATTTTTTGCACAGACTGTCTATTCCACAGTCACAGTCACCACAAGCAATCTAGCTTAGACATCTGTACAAGCTGTCGGTGGCAGAGCAAAGATTCAAACACTCAACAATAACTATCACATCCAAATCCAAGACATGAATATCCTCTCCACCAAACCTGCCTACATGGACTGGCTCAACAAGGAGGTGTTGGGAACAGAGGTTCATCCTAGCAACATCAGTTGGGAGGATGGTTAAATCTTGGGACAGGTCAGGGAAACCACTCACTCATTCACTCCCTGGGGGAGTGTAAGTGGCCTTTCCCAAAATCATTAAAATGCTTATGGTCCTCTTCAGGGGCTACAGCCATGCCTTTTCTCCTGTTCCATCTGTAGCATATGCTAAATCCCATGTCTCCCTAGCAGGTGCCTTATGGTGCACACGCAGCCTGAAACATGCACTTTTCTCATTTCTCACCTCTATCCATTCACCAGCCCTTTTCACAGCTGCTGTAACAAATACAAAATGGTCTTTAGTCCCCTGTTGCCCTGTTATGCAGTAGGGATTTTCTCCCCTAGCTTTAATTCTTTTGCCACCCATTACTACACAAGTTTTGAAACATATCCATGTACAATTACTAGATGGTAATCAGCCTCACAACCTACACTCCACAGCACCACTTCTCAGGGCTGCTGATGTAAACCTAAACATGTCCCACACCTCTCTGATTGGCAAGTCACTAACTGGCGACAACATTACTCCTGTATCCTCTATCACTACAAATCTTCTAAATTACCAAACTTATGTGTTTCCTGCAGTGCTCTAGAATGATGGAATTTCATTTATTTTATAACTTTTATCTTCCACATTCATAGAGATTCTGAACACAACTGTGGACTCCAGAGTTTTGGAAATGAGTACATTGGGTTGCTCTAACAACAAATGTATATTTACAGATTGCACATGTCATCCGTGAGATCCGGCTCTTCCAGCAAACTCCTTATAAAATTGATCTAATCACAAAAGTCACAAATTACTTACTGGATCCTTCATTACTGCTGGATGATGATGAATTGTATAGAATGTCTTTGGAAATTGAACCTCGAACTTCACGTCTCAGCTCTTCAGCCATCACACAACTGCCGCTTTCACAGACCCCACCAAGATCTTAATGCAGCCCTCACATTACCATTTTCAACATTCTGTACTTACGACTGCTCATACATTTCTTTACTTCGATGCACATTTGCCATGGCATTCTGCCATGAAATTTTGGAACTGCCATGTAGTAGCAACAAAGTTGAATATTATGTTCATTATATAAACTTGAATATAATTTGTCATAAGATTAAATATGCTTCAGTGGATTTATAGAAGATATTTACAATTCTGAAACTTGTATTTCAGTAAGGAAATGTATAAAACAGCACTCTATTTTACATTCAGAAAATTATGTTCACTGATATTATATTTACGTTCTACCCACTGAAGTTCTGGAATATGCACAGATGCTTTTAAAGTGCATCCACTTGTTAGATGATGATTATTGGCTATTACCTTATTGAAGATAAAGACAAAGCAGTCAGATGATAGAGAAATGTGCAGAAAATTATGGCATCTTGTGCACCCAAATGAATCTGAATTGAAAAGTGTAGATATGAATTTAGCAGTTCCAAATGTTAATTGTTACTGGCTCTGTGGTTTGGGTAAGACATGAGAAGTGTAAATGTAAAAGTAAAGTTCACCCTAGAACAAGCCACAAAAGCCCAGAGGGGAAGTAGAGGTATAGCTCTACTCTTTAACCTCGGCACTAGATGGGGGTGGGTGGTCAATGCCACTCCCCAGCCATTTTACCCCAGGAAAGAGACCCGGTACCCATTGTATAGGAGGCTGGGTGGGACCCAGGGCCAGTCTGGATGGATGCGGAAAATCTTGCCCCCCACCGGGATTCAATCCCTGGACCATCCAGTCCATAGCAAGTTGCTATACCAACTATGCTATCCCAGCCCACCATGAAAAGTATAATTTTTTTGTGGGATGTATGATAAATATTATTTTCTGGCTGTTATAAGAATTTAGTTGCCCTAAAGAACATACATGTCTGATACAGCAAGCATCTTTTGGTGGAGATAAAAGCAACCAACTATTGTGTAAGTCCCAGGTCATGGTCTACATTTGCTTTCATGTAGTCACATTCTCAAGAGGAAAAGCAACTGTTTATAGTTTCATTTTCTCTGTTCTTATTGCGGTATGGTATTGTTGCAGGTAGAATGTGGAACCTGCAATAAATATATATTGCCTGCTGCTATTAAGTTGGGTTTAGTGGGAAGAAGAAATGCTTAAATGATTGGTGGAATAATCAGTAATGAAACAGGCAAAACATGGTAATTACCACTCCAGTGGCTACATAACAAATATTATTTTAAAGCCTGCACTTGTAAAACTGTATATTATGGCTACTCTGATTGAAATACTGGTTTTCGGTCCTTGTTGAGAGACTATAAGTAGCTTGTGTTGCTCAAAATTGCAACAGATACTACTATGTCAGTGACATGGCAGGCTAATGCCCTGATCTGGGGACATTGCTGGCCAACATGAACTAACCTCAGTGTTTTAACCAGGCTGTGGATGCAGACTGGCTACAGATTGTTAAAACCATTTCTGTTCTGTAAGAGAATAAATGATTTTATTGGAGTGTTTATATATGCCCCCACATGACTAAGCTTGTAAAGGAAGGTGCACTATAAAAGTAGATTTTCATTTATCATATTGTGTATGTGACTGTTCATATATGTTATTTCTATGAAAATAATCATAAGTTTATATGTCAGGGTTTCTGTGAAGTTATAATAGTAAATGACTCTCAATCTGTCAAAATAAGATGAAGCGGGCTCTTCAGATATGTCTTCACATTGCCTAAAATGAATGCCATGCAGTGTTGTTAATTTAAAGGGCCCATGAAAATCAATGAGATGAAATACACTGTACCACCTTTACATTGTTTTTTATAAGTATTTCATAAAATGTTTTTCTGAGCCCCTGTAAATTGCAGTGTGGGTGTCACTGTAGGAATAATAGTGATTTTGTTTAGATAATCAGTGTCTTGTGCTGAATTGAGAAAATAGTCTTTAAGAATATTAAATTACTTCCATAAATGTGACAAAATAATCTATTTTCCAAGTGCTAATAGATGAATATATTTAGTATTCATGAAATGTTTTCCTCAGTATGTAAGTTAAAATGAATCAGGCAGGCAGTTAATATTGTATATGAAGATTATTTAAATGTTTTTAGCAATAGCAAAAGTGGAAGAAGTTTCTGAAATACTAGTAATTTTTTGGTAGCTGAGATTTTCATGACTATGGCAAATTTTTGTCCCACAAATATCCTACAAGAATTTTGTTCCTTGAAGAAACATAACATGTATATCAAATGATAAGTATTCTTAATCACCTGATATAATTCATATGTACATAACATCACGTCTCATACAGATGTCTTCCCCCATTTATGTTGTACTTGCTCATTAATTAGTTACAGGAGATAATAAATGTTAGACCACAAACTTTTTCATAAAACAGGTATTTGCAATGGCACCCATTTGGCAAAAATCTTTTGATGTGATACAGTAGTTTAGCAATAGAAAGAAAATCATATTTTATGAACTGTCGTCTGATGAACAGACCTTTTTGCAGTACACTAACAAATTTTATGTTGGAATTTATTAAACACAGAAATACTGGGTTATTCAATTTGTGAATCTTTGTCATTTAGACCCAAGGCTTGCCTTCTGCTCTCTCAATTACACACTCGTGATTTTTCATCTTACACAGAATGTTTTTATAAAATTTCATATATCTTTGGTAATTTTAATGGCTTAACTTCCCAAGGGAAGTGCTTCTTAGTTATAATACTTCGAAGCAATATATGCACATCATTATAATTAGTTTTATGAACTCTATGGAGAAAAAGAAACTAACGAAGCTGAAAAGATATGCTTAAAATTAAAAGAAAGTGGTAGGATTCAAATATTAAGGGACATTCACAAAGAAAGTGTATTGAATCTTATGCGTATTGGACCGTTCATCATCTTGCTATTTGAATAAAGGTTGACCAACTAGATGACACTTGCTTTATTATCTACTGCTCAACATGTTTCAGACGTTAATACGTCCATCTTCAGGAGCTTGCGACTATTTGTTGAGTTGTGTAGGCTGACTTGAGGTGTGCTGGTGTTATGTAGCGGGATTGTCTGTTGGTGATGTGGTATCCGAGTGTAGGCAAGCTCCTGAAGATGGACGTATTAACGTCTGAAACATGTTGAGCAGTAGATAATAAAGCAAGTGTCATCTAGTTGTTCAACCTTTATTCAAAAAGGTGTATTGAAATTACATATTTGGGATTTTCACTCCAGTTTGTTGACACATTCCTACTTACGTTGAACCGGGACAAAAATAACATACACTTCTCATGAATATCTACATACATTTATCATAACATCTTGTCATGATTTATCTTTATAAAAAAGACAGACTGTGTTCTTGTGTGAGGTATGAACTGAGGCCAGAGAAGTAGCTGATAATCTAAGCATAGCAATTGAGTATGTTTTGTTGTAAATTTTGCCATTTAAAAGGTATTGATTTATGGTCACTTTTAAGCCTGTTGCTAAGATGTGGAAAAAACTTCTAGCATGTGTAACGTGAAATGTGAAAGGGCACATTTAAAATACATCTTCAGTGTTTTATTTTCAAATTGCTATGAATTTAGGGACAATAACAACAAACGTGCCAGAAGTGTTACACACTGCAGGTATTTCCTATCTTGTATTTCTAATGAGAAGGTCACTTGTGATGACTTCCCCAGCATAACTTATTCTTATGAATGTAGAACAGTTGTGTAAATCTGTCAAGTCCTTGAACCTTTAAATGAAAATTATTAAGATCTACTCTGAGTGACAAAGTGACAGGATAATTCACTGCTGCATAGTCTGAAGATATCTCTCCACTTTTCTTTTAGCTTACTTCCGCTGTTTTTCTTTCTTACTTTCCATTTTCCTCTCCTTCTTTCGGTGTCTTCACTGTATCATAGTTTACCCTTCACGTCGAGTTTGGTACTCCTAGGATTCCTATGATTCTCCTGTATGGTTTATATTTCTAGTCTCTGACTTAGTGACTTCTAAATTACAATACACATAACATTTTCACATTTACCTTTCTCTCACTTTATGTTACTGTTGTATTATACATATTTGTTTTATTATAAAAATGAAGTATATACAAAATACATGATCTTGCCTTGCAGTTACTAAAATGCTTAAAAATGACATTTATGTAGCAAATATATTTGTGGGTTTAAGTATTTTTTCAAGTACAAGATTTTTCAAATAGTTATATATATGTGTAGAAGATTACATTCTACTGTAATTTGGTGTCATGTAGTTCGGTAGAGAGATACCAACATTTTTGAAGACCTGAACCCTCCATCCTGGTGATGGATACAGCAGATTATGTGTGCCCAACTACAGCTCATCATCCTAGATGACTGTAATCTTCACAGTCATCTCTGTAAGAACCTCGCATCACACATTCACACATGTTGCTGTTTCAGTTCTTATAGTAGAACAGTAATAGTACTGCTTGTATGTAGGCCTGGATTTTAATAACTGAATATGTACTATGAAATTTTAAGAAGGAACATTGGCTGTATATTAACAACTGGAATACACTGGGGGTTTGTTAAATCAAAATAGAATTTTAAGACTTGGACAGTAGTATCAGGTCCCTAAGATATGTGGAGGCATAGGCATGTGTACAGGGATGTGCTGGGTGTGTCCAGGCACAATCTAATGTCTCACAATTTATTTTCTTGTGCCTCATTTTTTTAGCTTTTTTTTTAAGTAGAGTTTAGTTTTTAACTAAAGAAAGCTTAATGAAGTTTTAATTTCTTTAGTTTGTTTGGAGAGTAAAAATAATGTCCTTCATGACTGAGTATTCAATAAATGTTTGCCTTTGAAAAAATGAATTTGACTGGTTGCACACCATAATGAAATGTGTTGCACACACTTATGTGTGTGTGAGTTTGTGTGTATGAATGTGTACATATTCGAGTGCATGCATGCGTGTGTGCATGCTAATCATAGATAGAAATGTTTTCTTTCAGGTAAGTCAACCAAGTATGTCACCTTCAAGTTTTGGCACAGTATGGCGCATAGTCTTTAAGACATGCCAACTCTTTGTTATTTACATCAAAACATGTCTTTATATTTTGCCTCAGTGACAAAACCCCTTTCCACACAGCATTTTCAGTAAAGTGACCGCTGACCAAAAAACAAATACCAAAACTAGAGAATCCACTTTTCTCACCTGCCTTGGCCACATGCAACATTTTTATGTTCTAAAAATACCTTCTTGAAACTCATTCATTTTGAATCCGTGGAAGGCATTCATATTAATTTTATAAAGTATAGAAAGGACTTTTAGATGATTACGTTGGGCAGTGTTTCTAGATATTCAGGCACCTTGGAATGCACTTACAAATGACATTGCAGAACAGGTATGTAGGAGTTTACCACTCTCACTAAGTGTGATTGTATTCCCCTCCCCCACACCTCTTAACTGTAAACTCTCTTAAGTCATAAAATTTCTAATTGTATAACTTAAAACTTTTCCGTTCTCCATTGACTGAACACAATTTCCCTTGGACTAATTTTTCAGTCTTTACAAGCTAACTACCTCAGAGGCTATATTTTGCGAGCATAAGATATTAGTGTGGCTTGTTATTGTGTAATGTGTTTTTAACCTTAATTTTTATAACATAGACAAGAAATAAGTGTCTGAACTCAATGGTATGAAAAATTTAATTAATGTTCTGTGCTCTCATTCTGCTCATGAACCTTTTTTTTTTTTATTTCGTACACAAAACTGTAAGTACATGTGATATGAGGGGCAAAGCCTCTATATAGTAATCCTTTTCCATGTAAGAAAGAAAACCCTCATTCCCAGCAGTACACAGTGAAATACATTTATGTACCATATGAAAGACTCCTGTGCCAAATTAAAAAGCACTTGGGGCACCTAAAACTTGGCTGCTGGAACTTTGTACAGGATTCAAAGTTTTTGTCATCACCATTTAAATTTTCACTTCAAAATTTGTAGTGGATTGTAATATCTGTATATTTGCAGCTTGGTTTCCAAAGTTTGTGTTTTATTTCCTCCAAATATGCTACAAGCTTCTCCCCCCCCCCCCCCCCCAATTTTTTTTGGGAAAGGAAACACAAAAAAGAGAGGGGGGGGTCTCATTGAAGGGAAAATTAAAATT
>Ga0123354_10017772_pt1 | contig 11145 bp, 20 predicted proteins | sample TergutLab28metaG_2_FD_97872 | JGI IMG/M metagenome (GOLD analysis project Ga0123354, IMG submission 97872) | Labiotermes labralis P4 segment gut microbial communities from Petit-Saut dam, French Guiana - Lab288 P4 | ecosystem: Host-associated > Arthropoda: Insects > Digestive system > Gut ... | reverse complement strand
CGGAACCAGAAGGTTCATTACCGCACTCACAAGCGTCCGCCACCTGTCTCTATCCTGGGCCAGCCCAATCCAGTCCATATACCCACATCCCACCTCCTGCACATCCATCCTAATATTTTCCACCCATCTACGCCTAGGTCTCGCCAGTGGTCTCTTTCCCTCCGGTTTCCCCACCAAGACCCTATACCCCCCCTCTCCTCACCCATACGCGCCACATGCCCAGCCCACCTCATTCTTCTCGAATTTATCACATGCACAATATTGTGTGAGGAGCACAGATCATTTACTTCTTCGTTATGCAATCTCCTCCATTCCCCCGTCACCACGGCGTGGCGCGTCCTTATGGTAATTACTATAAACCAATTCTCAGTCTAGTCTCAACTACAATGAGAATTGGTTTACTTTAATCATAATTCTATTTGAACGTTTTATTTTCAAATAACGGTTTGTCATACGCCATTTTAACTTTTACTGTAAACAAAATGGGATCCCATTGAGTGTTCGATTTGTTGTACCTTAAAAATGTTCTTTATTGACCTTATAATGACCGTCTCACGGTCGAAACATATTGCCATGATGTGATCTGAGTATATAATACCACTATACTGATACATAGTTGTGTATAGACGGAATATATTACATTATACAGGGTTATTCGAAATGACTGTCGGGGTTTTAACAACTTGTCATACACAATAAACTTGAGATAGGATTATATATTTTTTTATTTAATAAAACAACACTCCAAGTTTTTGTTACATACCTTACAGATGCTCTATATGTGCACCCTTTGTGATTCTACAAACATCAACACGATAATCGAGTTCGTTTCAAACTGTCAGTAGCATGTCAGCGGTGATGGTTTGAATGGCGGTTCTGATTCGTACCTTCAGTTTCGGGATACTTGCGGGAAGAGGAGGAACATAATAAACCTGATCCTTGACGTAACCCCATAGAAAGAAATCACATGGGGTTGCATATGGAATGTATTGTTTGTGACCCCAAGAGTCATTTTCAATAACCCTGTATAATTTTGGGTACTACGCAACGGAAAGTCCTCTGCCAAAAAAAACATCCTCCTTAATGTTATCATTTCAACAAGTTTGATAAACGTGCAAATCACGAAGTTCGTAATGACACAGTTCCATTTTGTCCCATTCTTCCCCCCCCCCCCAAACCCAAAAGTCTTTTTCAGCTCTCCACTCTTGAACGTCTCAGTTTGTGCCCTTCCCCTAACGTGAAAGGCCAAAGTTTCATACCCTATACAACACCAGCGGAATGCCCCAAAGCAGCACAGACATCCGAAAACTGAGTTGCCTTCCATTTCGTTTAACATCCAACAAAAGCCAGTTAGGATTGTGTCTCCTATATGAGTTAATTAGCCACAATTGGAGCTGATTAATTAAGACGCAAGGCATAGCACGCTGCACTTTCGCCGTGGGTTGGCTCACTGCGTCCTTTCTTTCTAACACTCCTCGATAATGGGTGGAACAGCAGCAGAACACGCTAAGACGTGACGTAAAGCCGTCTTTACATTACCAAAAAAACTTCCACAGTAGGACCTTCGTGCAGTTAGAATTCCAACAAAGCTGGGAATCCCAGGCACATTGTGTCACGTGACGCCCGCCACATGCCTCCAGATGTCTCCGCCGCCCCTCATTTTTCAGAACCCCGTAATGTACCATGCTCATACGAACTATAATATCTTGCGTTCTTCGTTCACGACCAATCCTTTCTTATACAAGAAACAATGCGATCCCAACTTCTAGCCATACAGCATTTTATTATTTTGTACTAAGACCAACCAACGCACAATAATTTCCAAATTATCATACTGCTACATGTTTCGACACTATCGTGTCATCCTCAGGGAGCTGGTAATTTTGTACTAAGACCAACTAAAAGACAATAATTTCACAAATTATCACTCAGCTACATGTTTCGACACTATCGTGTTATCCTCAGGGAGTTGGTAATTTTGTACTAAGACCAACCAAAGCACAATTATTTCACAAATTATCACACTGCTACATGTTTCGACACTATCGTGTCAACCTCAGGGAGCTGGTAATTTTGTACTAAGACCAACTAAAACACAATAATTTCACAAATTATCACACAGCTACATGTTTCGACACTATCGTGTCATCCTCAGGGAGTTGGTAATTTTGTACTAAGACCAACCAAAGCACAATTATTTCACAAATTATCACACTGCTACATGTTTCGACACTATCGTGTCATCCTCAGACAGCCTTCAATCAATACCTTGCCAAGTTACACCAGTATTTCAAATGCAGCTGTCGGTAATACAGTTTACAGTTTAAAATTATTTCACACGGGTTTTGTGCTGTTGAAATAGCAATGTTTAAAATCTTTAAAACATTAAAATTGTCCTATTTACAATAAAATGGGTTAAAATCATTTTGTTGCTATAATTCTCATGCAGTCATTCTGTGTGCTGGCTGTATATACAGTCTGTATGTTGATGTTGCTGTCGTGCTGGCCGGTATGTACACTCCTGAGATGACACGATAGTGTCGAAACATGTAGCAGTGTGATAATTTGTGAAATATCTGTGCGTTGGTTTGTCTAAGTACAAAATAATAAAAGATGCACGGTACAGGTACTGTAATAAAACGTAGAATATATTATTTTGTGTCTCTGTAACTGTGTCTCCATTGCTACCACTGACATTAGGCCTACTGCCATGTTGGCACTGACTCTCATGCCAGACAGTTTGTATCCAGCATAAACAGAAGCATTTGTTGCAGCGACTGTACCTTCCGCACAGGCACTGGGCTACCCTGTAACCTAGCCTCACCTGCACAACACAGGTCCTGCTTCCTGTTACAGAGCTCTGGACTTGGTAATTACCTTCCGGTATTTTGTACATTGCTGGAGCCCGACTCAAGCCAGATTACTTTTGCGGGGAACATTATAACAACAGAGATAGAGGGAGGGGGATAACATGTTACTGAAACTGGGGGAACAGAGTTTTGGTTTGGAAGAGGGGCACAGGCACGTTATATTGGACACAGGAAACACAGCGTGGAGTTGCGAGTTTCAACTCAGTAATTTGCACAGTCGTTGGAAACTTGATGGATTTTAAATGTGTTTACAGCGTTCATGAATTAAGATCTCCTGAATGTTTGAATTCAAAATTAATTAAAATCAACAACTAATTTGCCATAATTGTTATGAGCGCTTGAATGGGAAATTAGCTCACTGAGTTATATTTCGCAGGCTTTATTTTCGTGTGAAGAAAGCATATATATGCTTATTTCTTTATTCTATATGATAAGCTGTGATTTGTAACCTTTTACAACCCAGTGGTTACTATATGTACTGCCAGTTTAACATTCAACAATTCTACGTTCTGCCCACACAGTGTATTTATGTGTTTTGTGTGGATCTGAGAACAAACATCGATTATTTCACTATACAGCATTAACTGACTGGTTTTTATGACAGAGATTTAACCCTTTACAGTCCAGTGGTCACTATATGTACCGCACAGTGGTCACTATATGTACCGTACAGTGGTCACTATATGTGCCACCACTTTAACATTCAACAATTCTACGTTCTGCCCACACAGTGTATTTATGTGTTTTGTGTAGATCTGAGAACAATCAGCGATTATTTCACTATACAGCATTAACTGACTGGTTTTTATGACAGAGATTTAACACTTTACAGTCCAGTGGTCACTATATGTACCGCCAGTTTAATATTTAACAATTCTAAGTTCTGCCCACATAGTGTATTTATGTGTTTTGTGTGGATCTGAGAACAATCAGCGATTATTTCACTACACAACATTAACTGACTGCTTTTTGTAACAGAGACTTAACACCTTAGAGACCAGTGGTTATTATATGTACCACCAGTTTAACATTCAACAATTCCACGTTCGGCCCACACTGTATTTATCGGTTTTGTGTGGATCTGAGAACAATCAGCGATTATTTCACTATACAACATCAACTGACTGCTTTTTGTAACAGAGATTTAACACTTTAGAGCCAGTGGTCATTTTATGTATCACCAGTTTAACATTCAAAATTTCCACGTTCTGCTCACACAGTGAATTTACGGGTTGTGTGTGGATCGCAGAACAAACAGCCATTATTTCCTAAACAAAATTGACTGACTGGTTTTATAACAGAGATTTAACCATTTAAAGCCCAGTGGTCACTATATGTACCACCAGTTTAGCATTCAACAATACTACGTTCTGCCCACACGGTGTATTTATGGGTTTTGTGTGGATCTCAGAACAAACAGCGACTATTTCCCTATACAACATTAACAGATTGGTTTTATAACCGAGATGTAATCCTTTAAAGCCCAGTGGTCATTATATATACCGCCAGTTTAACATTCAACAATTCTACGTTCTGCCCACACAATCCATTTATGTGTTTTGTGTGGATCTCAGAACAAACAGCCATTATTTCCCTATACAGCATTAACTGACTGGTTTTTATAACATAGATTTTACCCTTTAAAGCCCAGTGGTCACTATATGTACCGCCAGTTTATCATTCAACAACTGTACGCTCTGCCCCACACTGTATTTATGTGTTTTGTATTTATCTCAGAACAAACAGCGACTTGTGCCACTTACAGCATAAACTGATACGTTTTTATAACCGAGATGAAAAGTGTTTACAGCGCGGTACGGACTGGGTCTTTAAATAAAGCATTTCTGCGTTTCGTCTTTAAATGGTCAATAACAGTCTGTGTGACATTAAATTTAAATTCCAGATTTCAATATCACGCTTACAAATGTCGTTTGCTTGCACCAACCATAAGGTAAATAACGGAAAATTAAAGAAAATACTTTTGTAAATATACCCCTACGTAAGCAGCCGTTATATCCAAAGTAACATATATAGCCCTGTAGAAGCGCTCAATTGTACCCTACAATGGTTCTGTTTACCTTTGTACACTTTTCCTCGTTTATCACGTGATTTTTTTACATTTCTGATGGGTGTAGCGCGTAATGCTATGGGGAAGTCCAAACATAAGAACAAAAACCGGCTAACCAATGACGATAACAAGCAGGATGCTGGTCTTTTTTGTGCTGCTCTACCGACAAATTTATGCGAACATGAAAGAAAACGAGGGCTGATGGTATCAACGCCCTGTTCATACAGGAAGGTCTCAGTTCACAGAATCTGAATTCCAGTTACATCGCTACACAATACTGTCATGACACATCATGATAACTAGCCATGAAATGAAATTTATTATTCATATGGAAGTTTATACATATATTCAATTTTTAAATCATATATTTAATATCCTATCTATTCCACATAATGTCTGTGAGTGATCTGAGTCACACCCAGAACAGGTTAGGGTTATTAATGATCACTTGGTATCTATTCTTATCACGTACTCTCGATAGAAATGGTTAATAACTGGTATCAGTTAATATCGATCGCTATCGATCATTTTATATCAATATCCATGAATAGAGCATTTCGGTTTAGTGACATGTAAAAATTTGACACTTGGGCAGTACGATAAGACACTTACTTACTTACTTACTTACTTACTTACTTACTTACTTACTTACTTACTTACTTACTCCATGGTGCAGAGTCCTTCTTGAGAATCTAACTGGTTTGCAGCTAGTCAAGAAATTCCCCGCATTTCATGGAACCCAAACGTTCATTACCGCACTCACAAGCGTCCGCCACCTGTCTCTATCCTGCGCCAGCCCATATCAGTCCATATATCCACATCCTACCTCCTGGAGATCCATCTACGCCTAGGTCTCCCCAGGGTCTCTTTCCCTCCGGTCTCCCCACCAAGACCCTATACACTCTCCTGTCCTCACCCATACGCGCCACATACCCAGCCCTTCTCATTCTTCTCGATTTGATCACACGCACAATATTGGGTCAGGTGTACAAATCATTTAGATAAGACACTACTAGCACATAATGAACGCGCTACAAGCCACATCTTTAAAGCTACGCCCAGCAACGCATATTATTATTATTATTATTATTATTATTAGACTGTTTCTTAGATTGTTTCCTAACATGATACGTTTTTACGGTGACGAGATGTTAGCACCTCACAAAACCCCAAAGCCGGAGGACCACCACTTGTCGGTTATCCGCGAAAGCTTATTCAATATATTCGCAGCTACCCTCCATGTTGGGGGCCGTTCCACCATCCGCAGCCTGAGGACGCTCCATTCCGTGCTAATAGGAATATTATTATCATTAACATCTCTTTATACAGGGTGTTTATAACTATATTCCTAAGACAAATTATTTCCCTAGGTAATATAGTGTTGCAGCTATTCTGTTGTTACTATTCATGGTTCTTATATCGTTAGATTCAGTGTAGAATCTATTGTATTGTGTGTGTATGGTTGATTTGTGTTGTCAATACATTAAGTGATTTTGTTTTGCGGTTAAGTTAAATGAAGTGAAGTGAACTAAAGTGGGTTACGTTGAAGTTCTTGGAGACAAAGTACCCTGTTTATTACGGTGACCGTATACAGAGGGTATTTGATTGTATTGTGAATATTTCATTTGCTGTGTACTTTGTATTGTGGTTGTATTAACTTTTGTTGTAATGTGTGAATGTGTGGGTTTCGTAATGTGTGATGTGTATGTTTGTGTGGGTGTGAGTATGTGAGAGTTTTGTAATGTGTGGTTGTGGGTGTATGTGTGGGTTTTGTAATGTGTAGTCTTATGTATGTGCGGGTTTTGTAATGTGTGGGTGTTTGTAAATGTGGGTTTTATAATGTGTGGGTGAGTGTATTTGTGGGTTATGTAAAGTGTGGTTGTGTGTATGTGTGGCTTTTGTAATGTGTTGGTGAGTGTACGTGTGGGTTTGGTAATGTGTGGGTATGGGTGTACATGCGTAGGTGTGGGTGTGTGTATGTGTGGGTTTTGTAATGTATGGGTGAGTGTATATGTGGGTTTTCTAATGTGTGGATGTGTGTATGTGTGGGTTTTGTAACGTGTGGTTGAGTGTATGTGTGGATTTTGTAATGTGTGGGTGTGTGTATGTGTGGGTTTTCTAATGTGTATGAGGCTGTGTGTATGTGTGGGTTTTGTAGTGCGTGGGAGTGTGTATGTGTGGGTATTCTAATTTGTGGGTGTGTGTGTGGCTTTTGTAAAGTTTTGGCTTTGTAAAGTGTATGTGTGTGTGTAAGTGTGGGTTTTGTAATGTGTGAGAGGGTGAGTGTATGTGTGGGTTTTGTGATGTGTAGGTGTGTATATGTGTGGGTTCTGTAATGTGTGGGTGTATGTGTGTATGTGGGTGTGTGTATGTGTGGGTTTTGTAAAGTGTTGGCTTTGTAAAACGTGTGTGTGTGTATGTGTGCGTGTATGGGTGTGTGTGTGTGTGTTTGTGTATGTGTGGATTTTGTAATGTGTGGGTTTTGTAATGTGTGGGCTTTGTAATATGTGGGTTTTGTGATGTGTGGGTATTGTAATGTGTGGGTTTTGTAATGTGTGGGATTGTGTGTGTTGGGGGGTTTTTAATGTGTGGGTGTGTGTGTGAGAGGGTTTCGTGATGTGTGGGTTTGTAATGTGTTGGTTTTCTAATGTGTGGGTATGTGTGTGTGTTGGTTCTTTAATGTGTGTGTGTGTGTGTGTGTGTGGGTTTTGTAATGTGTGGGTGTGTACATGTGTCGGTTTTGTAATGTGTGGCTTTGTATGTCATATGTGTGGGTTTGTAATTTGTGGGTGTGTGTGTGGGTGGGTGTGGTGTGTGTGTGTGTGGGTTTTGCAATGTGTCGGTGTGTGTATGTGTGGGTTTTTTAATGTGAGGGTGTGTGAGTGAGTTGGTTTTGAAATGTGTGGGTGTGTGTATGTTTGGGTTTTGTAATGTGTGTGTGTGTGTGTTTGTGTGTGTGTGTACATATATGTGTGGATTGTGTAAATTGTGGGTGTGTTTGTGTGTGTGTGTGGGTTTTGTAATGTGTGTGTGTGTGTGTATGTGTGTGTTTGTGGGTTATGTAACGTGTGTGTGTGTGTGGATTTTGTAATGTGTGGGTGTGTGTATGTGTGGTTTTGTAAAGTGTGGGTGTGTATGGGTTGGATAAGATATGTGTGTGTGTGTGTGTGGATTTTGAAATGTGTGGGTGTGAGTATGAGTAGGTTATGTAATGTGTGTGTACGTGTGTGTGTGCGTTTTGTAATGAGTGGGTGTGTGTGTGTGTGTGGGTTTTGTAAAGTGTGGAAGTGTATGTGTGGGTTAGGTTATGTGTGTGTGTGAGTTTTTAATGTGTGGGTGTGTGTATGTGTGGGTTTTGTAATGTCGCGAGGTGTGTATGTGTGGGTTTTGAAATATGTGTGTGTGTGTATGTATGTGTTATGTAACGTGTGTGTGTGTGTGTGTGTGTGTGTGTATGTGTGGGTTTTGTAATGTGTATGTGTATGTGTGGGTTTTGTAATGTGTGGGTGTGTGTATGTGTGGATTTTGTAATGTGTGTGTGTGTGTTTTGAAATGTGTGTGTGTGTGTTTGTGTAGGTTATGTAACAAGTGTGTATGTGTGTATCTGTGGGTTTTGATGTGTGTGTGTGTTTGTATGTGTGCATTTTGTAAAGCGTGGATATTTATATATGGGTTACGTTGTGTGTGTGTGTGTGTGTGTTTGAGTGGGTTACGTAATGTGTGTGTGTGTGTGTGTGCGTTTTGTAATGTGTAGGTGTGGGTTTTGTAATGTGTGGGGGTGTGTATGTGAGTTTTTTGTAAATTGTGTGTGTGTGTATGGGCTATGTATTGTGTGGATGTGTGTGTGCTGGTTATTTAAAATGTGTGTGTGTGTGTGTGGGTAATATAATTCGTGTGTGTGTGTGTGTGGTTGTGTGTGTGTGGGTGTGTGTGTGGGTGTATGTATATGTGTGTGTGTGTGTGTGGGTGTGTGTGTGGAAGTGTGTAAGTGTGGGTTTTGTAATGTGTGTGAGTTTTATGTAATGTGTGTACGTGACTGTGGGTTATGTGATGTGTGTGTGTGGGTGTACGTGTTTTATGTAATGTGTGTGTGTGACTCTGGGTTAATTAATGTGTGTGTATGTGTGTGGGTTTTGTAATATATGGGTGTGTGTATGTGTGGGTTATGTAATGTGTGTTTTTATGTGTGTGTGTTTGAGGGGGTTATGTAATGTGTGTGTGTGTGTGGGTACGTGTGTGTGTATGTGTGGGTTATGTAATGTTTGTGTGTGTGTGTGTGTGTGTTTGTGGGTATTGTAGTGTGTGGGTGTGAGTATGTGTGGGTTTTGAAATGTGTGGATATGTGTATATATGAGTTATGTAATGTGTTTGTGTGTGGGGTGTTTATATCATGTGTGTGTGTTGGTGTGTGTGTGGGTTATGTAATGTGTGTGTGTGGATTATGTAATGTGTGTGTGTGTGTGTGGGGGGGTTATGTAATGTGTGTGTAGTGTGTGTGTGTGTTTGGTTTATTTAATATGTGTGTGTGTTATATAATGTGTGTGTGTGGATTATGTAATATGTGTGTGTGGGGGGGGTTATGTAATGTGTGTGTAGTGTGTGTGTGTGTGTGGTGTGTGTGTTATATAATGTGTGTGTGTGTGTGTGTTGGTGTGTATTTGTGGTTGTGTGTATGTGTTTGTTATGTAATGTGTGTGTGTGTGTGTGTGTGGGTTACGTTATGTGTGTGTGTGTGTTTGGGTTATGTAATGCGTTTGTCTGTTTGTTTGTGTGTGTTTGTGTGTGTGTGTGTGTGCGTGCGTGCGTGTGTGTGTGTGTGGGTGTTTGTGTGTTTGTATGTGTGGGTGGTGGTGTGTTTGGGGGTGTTAGTGTGTGTATGTGTGGCTTATGTAATGTGTGTGTTTGTGTGTTTGTGTGGGTTATGTAATGTGTGTTTGTGTGTTTGTGTGGGTTATGTAATGTGTGTTTGTGTGTTTGGGTGTGTGTATGGGTGTGTGTGTGGTGGTGGTTGTTGTGTGTTTTTGTGTGTGTTTGTGCGTGTGTGTGTGGGTTATATAATATGTGTGTATGTGTGTGCGTGTGTGTGTGTGTGGGTTTGTGTATATAGGTTATGTAATGTGTGTTTGTGTGTGTGTGTGTGTGCATGTGTGTGGTGTGTGTGGGCGTGGTTGGGTGGTTGTGTGTGTTAGGTGTGTGTGTGTGTGTGTTTTGGCAATATGTGTTCTTGTATTTACTATGATTTTTATTTCTTGTGTTGTGTTATTTTTTGTTTCGTTTATGTATATTTATTCTTGTTTGTTTTTTCTGTACTGGTGTAAGGACTGCTGCCACAATGTGACAACTCAACTGCACTAAATAATAATAACAATAGTTATAATAATAATAAATATATTTTATGTTTGAATGTTGGCATTTTCTGCGGTTACAAACCCTTTTTTTTTCCTGACAAGCCGAGATTCTGGGTAATTTCTGGCGGTCGAGACATCCTTACAACGAATAACATGATATAATTACTTCAGCAGTGTGTTGTCGCTCAGTACCACTCCGTACATTACATGTTACTCTCTACAAAAGGCCTGGAGCCAGTTTTTACCGTTCAGAGCCAGTACTTGAATCCAGGCAATTTTAGCAGCAATGTGGAATTTCATTTCGGACGCTACGATTTTGCAGGTTTCAATACAGAATCGCATTTAACGGAACTGTGCCACAGCTTATGGAGGTTTCTCATTTGATTGTATCCCAAAAAATAATTCCAAAATTACGTTTAAGGCTTCCACAGGCAAAACGTCGAGTGTTCATCACCATATAAACACGGGGCGATAAATACACATGAGCACCTTCTTGTTACTGTGTATTTGTCAATAAGCAGTTAATCGCAAGGTGCTCCAGGACGGTTATTATTATTATCATCATCATCATCATCATCAACTTTATGCCGGGTACTTCTACTTATATTCCTCAGAAAAATTATGTCCCTAGGGAATACATTGTTGCAGCTATTCTGATGTTACTATTCATGGTGCTTATATCGTTAGTTTCAGTTTTGAATCTATTGTTCTTTTACATTAGTACTTTCCGAAGTATGTGTGCAGTGCCCAATATGGCTGTTTTCTGTAGTTCCTTCACTTCATGTTTTCCCGGTATGTTGCTCACGTATTTTCTGAATGACTGTGAAATAGTCCCAGTCGCCTCTATTATTACTGGTAT
>Ga0123354_10017770_pt1 | contig 11145 bp, 7 predicted proteins | sample TergutLab28metaG_2_FD_97872 | JGI IMG/M metagenome (GOLD analysis project Ga0123354, IMG submission 97872) | Labiotermes labralis P4 segment gut microbial communities from Petit-Saut dam, French Guiana - Lab288 P4 | ecosystem: Host-associated > Arthropoda: Insects > Digestive system > Gut ... | reverse complement strand
TTAAAGTTGTTCCCAAATATTTAAACTCTTCCACCCTCTCGAAGGTACTATTATCAATCCTCACACTCTGAATTCGTCCTGCATTCTGATCTCGAGACATGACCATGTACTTAGTTTTATCAGAACTTCCAGTCCAATCTCCCTAGTAACAGCTACTAAAGCTTCTGCATTTTCCTTTAGAGTATGTATGCTTCCTCCCAATATGTAATAAACATCATCGGCATAAGCTAGAAGCTAATGTGTACCATTTAGTTTCAAGCCATTCTGGTTTACCTGAACCCTCCTAATGGCGTACTCTAAAGCAGAGTTAAAAAGCATTGGTGTTAGAGCGTCTCCTTGTTTCAAACCATTCCTAATCGACCTTTATACATTAGTGATAATATCTTGCTAAATTCTTCTTAGAATGAGAACTGTTTCAGACAGAAATTACAGAGAAATTCAAAACACATTTTATGTTCAACACATTTTTCCGAAAATCGCTCCTTGTTTTAATTGATGTGGAAAAATATGGTAGAGCCGGACACGCCACACATGAAAATATAATCTGCTTAGAAAAAATGTGCTTTGCTTGCTGGATGACTAGGGAAAGAATACAGACACACACTCATAATATTTAATTCTTATTTCTTCATAATTGATTAATTCCGGCAGATCGCATATTTTTTTTAACGGAAAAACACAACCAGATAAACTATGCAAGACAGTATGCCATTACAATCCGTTTAGCCAAATTGTACGCTTCAAGAAGGCCATGAGCAAACGAACATTTTTTTTTAATGTTTTGCTGACCGTGCATCTCAGTATAATCTTAGCAATTGACCAACTTAATGCACAAATTCCGTTTTAATATAAGTTTATTATAAAACATTTTGTGCATTAAGTTGGTCAATTGCTAAGAAGAACATTTTTTGTTTCAGTTCAGCGTTTGTATATATAACGTGTGAAAAGAGTACAGATTACGTGGAATTCCATATATTTAAAAAAACTGGTACGTTAATTGCATTGTTGCCGGTGACATGAGTGAACCTTAAAATTATTGTTGTGCAACACTCAATATTTGTACGTAGTCGTCAGTGACGTGTAACTCAATTACAGCACACACACACAATGCATTTTCTTGTTTCCACTGAAAAATGATTACGCCAACCTGCCACAATGTTACGTTATACGTACATTGCCTTTTTTTTTTTATTTGCGCAGTGTTTCTGGTGACGACACGTGATATTTCGTATTCCTAGAAAAGTTGAGTTATTTTCGGTGTAAGGTAGAAATGATTGTTTATACTAATTTTGTAACAGTTCCTACCACTGAATTTTGTGTTACGTAACTAACCATGGCAAGCAGAAAATTCTTAAAAGAAAAAAAAAAAGACCAGCAGACGCCGAACCAGTAAAATCCCCCGAATTTAGTAAATCGTATCGTTCATTATCGTGAGGACAAGAGTCCACTACCGGTCCTGTCCTTCAGCTGATTAGCTAGGTCCACGGTCTCATATCCCAGTTCTTAAAGAGGCTGTTTAATAGTAACTTCACATTCACACACGTGTTTTTTTTTCTTTAGGTTTTGTGATCGGAATTTTATGCGCATTTCTCATCTAACGTGTGCAAGATGCTCTCGCATCTCCTGTCATTAAATGTCTGAAGAAGCCCCTAATCGTGTAATTTTCTTCATTCTCCTGTTCCTTCCTCTTTCTTAGCTCGAAACGTTCGCAGCACGTACACGATGTGCTGTATAAAGACATTACTGTACATCATCTAAACGGTATGTTTTTCATTAGATTAGATTAGAGTAGATGAAGGCGGATGTTGTGAATGAGACGACTGGCTGAATGAATGATGAATGATTGAAGAATGAATGATGAGTGGGAATGAATCATAGGGTGTGGGCTTCAGGCTAGGCGCGTACTGATGATAACTGAATGGCATTGAGAGGTCAGGTGACAAGGTCAAGGCACTCATGAGAGTCCAAATACCATTAGCCTCTACTCACTTGTCAACACCACAGACCCAAGTGCAGTGGAGAGATTTCTTACCAAAGATGGGGTAAATATCAGAGATCGTAGTAATTAGAAATTGTGTACACGACTTGTGAGCTTCGTAAAGTGGCAGTGGAGCGTGTTGTCTCCGAACGTCCTTCGTTTTCCCCGCTAATGTTCATTTTGCCGAGTGTCCGCACTCGTTTATTACGGCGCCTGGAGATATGCGGTAGCCATTATCACATCCCAGGCCCTGAAGTTGGGGTTCTTCGTCTTTTATCCAGATCTGGACTGTTCACAAAGCAAATAAGTGGGTGTTTATATTCATTTTTAGCATTGCGGTGCTTTAACGACGAATGTTTAAAAATCTCACTGTGATTATTCCTAATTTAACAGTTGCTGTTGACGTAGAATGCGAGCGCACGCACGCACACACCCAAACACAACTATATCGGTCATGCTGTGCAGTGATGATAATCTGAAATATAAGGCAGGCATTTCTTTTGTGCACAAGAGAAACTTAATTGTTTTGCTTTCTCTTCCGAAAACATTTGTTATATACACTTTTAGTGCATTACGTGACAAATCAGGATTAATTTAGGCAAAGCGTTAGTAAGAAAAATAGGTTAGTCATTAATATTTCTGTATCAGGTATAATGAAAGACGTGCATCTATGTTGTATATTGTCAACATGAAAGTATTAATGGTCGAATATGTAAACCATGATTTAAAATGAACACAGAAGTGCGTATTAAGTTGCAGTACGTTTTATTAATGCAGCAGTCAAAACTAGAATACATTTGGAAATGTATAGTGTTTTGGTTTTTTTTATTTTACGCAAGTGCATTTCATGGCTCGGCACTGAACATATACCTGTCTGTGCCTTGTAGATTGCTGGGTAGCTGCTTATCTGAGATATTTTTTGGCGTCTGGCCGCCTTCTGGTCCTACGAATTCTTACTGCATATCGTTGCTTTAAAACTCCTTGTCCTCTTCCCAGCCGGTACAGTCCATTGAGCCTGTGTGTCCCATCTGTGATGTCGGCCAAAATATTGTGTCTGCCCTGTCTTTTTGAACCTCAGAAACGGGAGCTTGAACTGTAGCATCTCGCGGAAGTAGAGGGAATATTTTGTCAGAGTCTTTTCTTGTTTCTTCTGTTTTTTTCTCCCCCCCCCCCTTCCCTCCCCGAGAGTATTCTTGGTATTTTGCCGACCACAAAAAAGTGTTGGTTATTAACACATGATGAACAAAGGACGTGAGCCTGCTCTCTCTCTCTCTTCCCTGCCTCCCACCTTAAAGGTGCAGCCACAGGAAATATGAGTACGCATATTGTGATCATATTCTCGGGGTCTAAGTTCGCTTTTTCGACACGGCGCTGGCTTTGACTTTGAGAGAGCTTCTTGTGCACAATTTCTAGTTCACAGCAGTCATCCTAGAGTCTTGAAGTAATGCTTTGACGAACTCTCGCGGTGTCACACTGCCAGATATACGGAGCTGCTATGAGAGTAAATGTATCAATCCATTTGTGAGCCACTTCTTCGGCCGTGCTGGTCTTGAGAGCTTTAAGAACAACAGATTCCGTAAGTTGGTCCTGGTAAACTAAAGTCAACTCGTAATCACAATCAGGATGGATTTGTGAATCAGTTAGATCGACTTAACAACGAAAATTAAATTAAGAGCTAATTAGTGGTAGTGTAACGACAGCTACTTTTTGTCAGCCCTTCTGCTTTTGCTGATATTTGCAGAGGTGGATAGACAGTGTAGTATCATTACGGGTAATTTACAATATTAAGTTCATAATCTTAACCCTACTTGAGAGTTGCTTGATCTTCCAGACACGTCCATAGCATACTTACTGAGCATTTCTATTACAGTTAATGTATTTGTTTTTTGGTGTCGAAACAAACCCTGATTGTTTTGTTTCTTTTTCAGGTAAGTACAGCGCCATCCTTCTGTGCGTTTCCAACAAAGAGGTCAGTTCGATTTTTCCTAGCCTGTTTTTCTTGCTCAGTTTTCCATAACAAAAAATCCTGCTTTCCTCCCTTCCTCCCCGTCCGTCCTTCTGCCTTAATCTTTCAAAACTTAGAACAGTCTGGCTGATTTTTTTTTAACTTGTTACGAAGCTTATTACGTTTAAAGACCATTTGTAGCTTATAGGTCTGAATTCCATACTATTAATTTTCCAGCCTGGATATTGTGCGAACGTCGGAGGTGATATCAGATTGGATGTACTGTCAGCGAGGAATATTAAATTTGTCTTTTGGGGGATGAGACTCCGTGAGGTCTAGACAGATTTGTACTAATGTTTCGTAGGAACTTACTGCCGCCATCTACAGCGTAGAACGTGGTAGCAGCAGTATCGTTATTCAGGAGCAGTTTCGGGAATTTTGTATTGCGGTAACTTCGAAAAATGCAAATTTGTTACCGCGCTCTGTCACGAAAAGTGGTAATAACAGAATATCAGTTAGCCGAAACATACCTTTTCGACTTCGGCGACACGGATTAGTTTTTGGGAGTGCGAAATTTTATGTGGTTAGCGTGATATTAATATCCAACCATTTTTGTATAAACAGCAAAACGTGTGAAGGTAGCTACGGCGGCAATACAGTTGGCTTGGACGTGAAGCGTCTTAGTATAGCGGGATTCTTTTATGACAGTAATTGATTGAATTTACTGGGTTTTTTTCAGTTCTTTATTTCCTAGGTCCCTCCTTTATCTTTATGCACAGGTTTATAGGTGAGAGATGTGTCAGGTTCTCCTCTGAATTGCTTGTTAGTCGTGACATGCAAGTAATGTGTATTCTGGAACATTGAAATCTGTTTTTACCGAGATTCGTTTCATGGCATGACGTATTTAATGCAGTGGGTGGATCCGCGTGGACGACATTGTTATATCTGGACCAAGTCTCTAGACTTAACACGTATATTGGCTGCCTGACGTCTAATTCGCCCTGGATTTGTTACAGGGCCAAAAAGTAGGACAACATCTAATATTCAAATTGTACATTTTGACATCGATCGAACCTGCATTCAGACTACTTGCGAGAACGGGTATACTGGCCCCGCAAATGATGTCACATTCATTATACCGATTAATGTTTTTTATTTCACGCGCCTCTTTATTTCTGACTTCTGATGTTGCAAGACAAAGCCGTTGGCCGGATCTGCGTCGCGTCTCAGAAGTACTAAGAAACACTGCTTTAAACGGGTTAGGTATTTGACACTTTGCAATGATAGTGTTTAGTGTGATTCTTAGGTGCGTTCGCATAAGTCACCAAAAGCGCCTGTTAGCTTAGTGATTACCGTGAGCTTGGCTCCCACGTGACGGATTTTCATCAAATTTGTTGTAGGGGACTTCCGTGAAAGTCTCGAGAAAATTCATATTGGGGTGAAATCGTCAAATATAACGGACACTTTACACTAAGACGTCAGTAAATTTATAGGCGCGTTGGCATAGGTCGCGAATGGCGCCAGGTAGCTTCGTCATGTGTCCGTCAGTTGAAATAAATGTAGGCCTTCTCGGCTGCAACACGACGGTTTTCCGTGAAATTTGATGTTGGGGTTGTTATGAAGATCTGTCGAGAAAATCCCGTTTTGCTTAAAATCTGACAAAGATGTCAGACACTTATACATTAAGCAAGCACGTTTATTGTTGCCGGCGATGTAATTTCGCTATGAAGTCGCTGTCTTCATGTGAGATGGTGTCAGGTTGTTACAATAGCCGGAGGTATAAGCATTACGAAGTGTTTTTGGCTCAACAACAGTACTAAAGAGAACGCATTGTTGCGTTTCCACGGCAACGTGGTCACGTACCTTGTTGACAAATGCATAGCTCTACATTGCAAATGGAACGTTATGACCTTCCATGGCAACATTGCCTACCTCAGCTGCCGGCGACATAAATTCAGAGAGCAATTGTATTATGCTGTGAGGTTAATCGAGGAGGTGTGAACATTACGCGAACTCGTCACAGTGTTACGTTATAGTGTATTGCCTGTCTCTTGCTGTCCGTGTCTTTTATTAAGTATCTCATTGAAGTAGGGTACAATAAATTTACTAGTAGTCGCTTTTTCTACTCAGAAGTTCTTCCTAACTACGTGGAGCAGAATCCTTCTCGAGAAGTTAATGTTCGCTGAGCTAGCTTTGTGTTGTGCTCAGAGGTACATAATAGTGTTCGTAAGAACAACCTACCATACCCATTACTGAACCAGATTAATCCTGTCAACATGATCCATTTCTTTAAGACCAGTTATTATATATTATACAGTTATTCCGAAAGGTCTCTTCCTTCGCGGTTTTTTTACTACACTTTGGTGAGCATTTCTTGTCTGGGTCATAGTGCTACTTGTTCTGCCCTTCTCATCTCCTTGTTTGGTCACCCCAATGATGTTCGGTGAAGGGTACAAATTATGTGGCTCCACATTATGTCACTCTCTAATCCCCGTTTGTCCCTCTCAGAATTATTCTCAGCTTCATGTTACCAAATAGGCATTATCTCTGTTCTTCACGAAATGTAAAGAGCCCAAGTTCCACAACTACACGGAACATTAGGTAAAGCCATAAATTTGTAGATTTTAATCTTTACGTTTTTATACGATAGGAAAGGTGAAATATTTTAAATTCAGTGGAATTAAGTGTATGTAAAAAATACAATAAACGTATTCATCCGACGTAGCCACACAATTATTAAAATCAACATAACTTGCTACGAGGGAGTGCTGTTCATAATTCCTTAGCCCGAACAGGAAGCGACCAAACTCGGGATTTATTCAACATACTCCCCACGAAGCTCAATGCAATACTTGACCCGTTGCTCTGACGTTTGCAAGCCACTCAGAAAAAAATCAGAAGTTTGTCCGTCCATCAGGTCTCCGCGGCAGCAATGATCTCCGTGTCGGACGAAAAATGGCGACCTTTCAATTGTGTTTTTAGTCCAGGGAACAGGTGGTAGTCCGACGGGGCCAGATCCGGAGAATAGGCTGGTGTTCAGGATACTGGAAGCCCAGGTAGGTCAGTTTCTTCCGGGTTGTAAGTGCCCGGGGACCCGGAGCATTGTCGTGCAAGAACAAGAACCTCTTGGTGACCTTCCCGCCGCTTGCGCGTTTGCTTCAAAATGTTCTTCAATTGCACCAGTAGAGATGAATAACACTTCGCGGTGATAGTTTGGCCCTTTGGAAGATAATCAATGAGGAGGATGCCGTCTTGATCCCAAAAAATCGAGGCGAGAACTTATCCAGCGGATTTTTGCACTCGGAATTTTTTTGGGGTAGGGTGAGCAGCTATGCCGCCACTCCATTGATTTTTGCTTTGTCTCCGGGTCAGAATGATATAACCAGGTTTCGTCCATGGTCACAAATCGCGCCAACAAACTATTTGGATCGCGCCGAAAAAAATTCCAAAAGTTGTTCAGACGACTGGTACCGTTGACGTTTTTGATCCGCGTTCAGGCATTTCGGGACCCACTTCGCGGAGAGCTTCTACATATCCAAATCTTCATGAATGATGGACCCAACCCACTCGCGTGAGATGCCCAGTTGCTCAGCTATTGATTTAGTCGAAATCCGGCGATCTCCCAAGATTAGTTCGTGAATGTGATCACTAATCTCCGGGGTGGTCACTGTTTTGGGTTGTCCAGGACGAGGCGCAACACAGGTGGAAAAATCACCACGTTTAAACTGGGCCACCAAGTTTTTGACGGTGGCATACGATGATGCATGTTCCACTAATGTTTCTTTCAGAATTGCGTGAATTTCCTCCAGCGCCTTGCCTTGCAGGAAAAAAAACTTGATGATAGCTCGCGTCTCCATGTTGTTGAAATCACGCGCGTCGCCTGACATGCTTCCTTTCAGCCTCTGTAACAAGGAAAGACTTGCAATTCCGCACATGAACAGACCCCTCTTTCCAACGACACTATCGATTCCGTCCTACGACATCGGGAAGTAGGTCAGGCTAAGAACTTATCAGCACCCCCTCGTATAGGACCCATAGACTTACGTGAAGTAAAACTGGATACCATTATTGAAGATGGGTTGAAGGAAACATGTCCGATATCAGAGGTGTCTTAATTTGTTCGTGAATGAAATTTTGATTTGCCTCATTGTTCCCAGACGCTTGAACGTCGCCGCCATATTTTCGAAGAAATGCAAGAAGCATATTTCTAATTAAAGTGGTTCTCTCTAGAAAATTTCAGAATTCATCCCTGTTGCACGGACGTGAATAACATGCAATCGGAGTATTCGGCTCCTTAGTACTCAGCACTGTAAGTTTGCCCAAGACCTCTATTACTTTGTGCTACTTAAAGTAAATTTCTTTTAGCGTTCAACAGACATTCGAATTTAATGAGAACAGTGTTTGTACACGAGCCATCTCGTTATTGGCGTTTGCAGGAGGAAGATAGACGGTGAAATTGAAATGGGGCGGGTATTACAAGAAACTTGGAAGTTCGGCACGTGCATTTATGATCACTGGTTGTAGTCCCTTCACCCGCTTTGCGAAGTTCAAAGCAAACATTTTTGTGCAGAAAACCAAGGCCGTTCTCTGTGTAGTTTGTTTCTTTCTTGTTTATCGTAGTTTAACAGATGAGTTGGCTTCGTGTGATTGGACGGTAATGAATAACGAACGGGAATGGACGTGGGAGAAAGCGGTTGCGGCGTAATTCAGATCGTTGTTCTGCTGTTTTCCGGGAGTTATGACGAAAACTGTGCAGAATATCAGGATAGGCAGTGTCCCATATGAGATTCTAATCGGACACCACCCGCATACACGACAGAAGCGTTATCGTTTGAGCAGTCCTGCTCAATTTAACCCCTGAAGAAGGCAGTCTTCTCAGCCACCGCTGTCAGCACGTCAAATCTCACAGCTTTGTCTTAAGTCAGTGTTCTGCAAGCAGTCTAACGTCCCTTCAGTTTTTACGCAGACCGATGCAATCCATACCGTGATGTCTTCGTGGCTGTAATCAGTTAATTTGTATAATGAACTATATACCGTCAGTACAAAACGATACATCAGTACAGTGATATAATATATACAAATTAGGTCACATTACGGCTACATGTTTCGACCGTAAATGGCCATCTTCAGGCCATTGAGGAACATTATTAAGGAACGCATTGAGTGCTACTTTATTGTACCTTAATAATGTTCTTCTTTGGCGTGAAGATGGCCGTTTACGGTCGAAACATGTAGCCGTAATGTGACCTAATTTGTATATATTGTATCACTATACTGATGTATTGTTGTGTACTGACGGTATATAATACATTATACAAATTCGTTAATACACAAAAGGATGGCCTCTGTCAAATTGTAGTCAATTAGGTTGACCTGAGCCGCGAAGGAAGACGTACTGGTTTTTCACTGTGAAGTGAGCATTATGGGTTAAGCCGTACCCTTCGTCTTGTATGTCGCAAGTGCCTGATTCGGATCTCGAACGGCACACCGGCTACCTTGAGATATTCCGCGGTTTTCTGCAGTACCTCCAGGGAAATGGCGTGACAGTAACTTATATCATTACATGGTCGCTTTCTACCATGTTTGATGAGATGGTCACGATTTATAAAACGGCAGCACATCAGTGTCAATGAAACGGGCGAATGTGACACAGGTCTATACGCTGGCAACTGTTGAATGTTTTGAATACCGTTTAACATCGACCGTTCAGTTATATATGGGGTGATATATATCGTAGTCATAGGTGGTCAAAGTGACGCTCTGGTGACCTTGAAAGGTTAGATACGAGTGACTGGACTGATGCACTTTGTACGCAAAAAGCAGCTTGTACACGCTTGATCAGTCGAAGTAATGGCATCAGTAGTAGTAGATATATATATGATCACCATTTTACTCACCTGCATTGTAAATTGACGGACGCTTTTTACCTTTAAGGAGCACTTACAAGTGGAGCACGTTTCATTTAGTGCTGCAAGATCGTCGTTATACGCACGCGTAAGTCCGATGTAAGTGCCGAGCTCGTCTGTGCGTGCTTGCTTTTAACAAGCATGTTCGCTGCGTCATAATATGAAAACTCTGGTATTTTCAAAGCGCCTGCTGTATCAGTTCTCTTCGTTTGTACAATAATAGCAAGGTAAGAAACGTATTTTGACATTTTTTTTTGCCGCGCATCGCAGTGAATGCTACGGACATATATCAAAACACGGGGGGGAAATAGCGAAGTGAATGTTCATATTGGGAAGACATGGAAGTCGTTGATGGATATGCGCAATCAGCCATGGATAGATATGAAGGGGGCTCAGTTTTTAACGCGCTGCACCGTTACTGTCGATGAAATAGTGCTCGCATGTCTTTCAGAAAACTAGATTGTCTGAGTAAGGTATTCGTGGTTTTACTCATTCAGTCTAGGAAAATTCGGTAATTGTAGGCCACCTAAAATTAGGTTACGACCACTGTGTACATTCTTTTCATTTGAATGAAAGATCCAGTTTTAACGTAATATATAGGCTGCGAGTCTAGCCTTCTTGCCTCGTATTTTTTATGTCCTTGGTTCATATTTCGGTTATTCTGACAGTTTCTGCTTTGTTTTCCAGACAGGACGCCGTCACGCTGTTTGTAACTAAAACTATCGTTCACAACGCAGTTTACCGAAGTGCTGGTGGTAAAGATGTCGTCACTGACAATTAGCTAGGTGGGAAGGTATTGCAGTTTGGAGGAAACTGGAAAAGGGGGGCTTACTGACCGCGTTGATTGATGCTTTGTACGAAAGTCTGATAAACGTAACGTTCCCGGGCGCGCCATGAATGTGTGTGGGGGGGAGTAGATGTTTATTGTCATGCATTAATTTGGGCACTAGATAGAGGCGAATTATCATCGTTACTATTGGCCTGCTATCATTTTGTCCATATATGTACAAAGCATCGGTGTGTTATAAATATTAAAATCGAAATCATCGTGTAAATTAAGTACATAATGCAAAGTACAGAATTTTTACAGAATGCAAAATCTTCAGTATCAGAAGGAATTACGTATGTGTACGAATCCGGCAAACTCGAAGTTGATCTAAATACACCAGCTTGTTTGTGCTTAGTGTACGTTCGATGTGACCGCCTCTGTGGTCTAGTGGTCAGAGTTTCTGGCTACAGATACAGAGGTCCCGGGTTCGATCCCCGGCGCTACCAGATTTTCTGAGTAGTAGTGGGTCTGGAACGGGGTCCACTCA
>Ga0123354_10017769_pt1 | contig 11146 bp, 5 predicted proteins | sample TergutLab28metaG_2_FD_97872 | JGI IMG/M metagenome (GOLD analysis project Ga0123354, IMG submission 97872) | Labiotermes labralis P4 segment gut microbial communities from Petit-Saut dam, French Guiana - Lab288 P4 | ecosystem: Host-associated > Arthropoda: Insects > Digestive system > Gut ... | reverse complement strand
TCAAAATTGCATTACACAGCCTCTGGTATCATCAAACCTATAGGTGTGATGATACCAGAGGCTGTGTAATGCAATTTTGACCTCCTGATGATGAGCACATGTGCTCGAAACATGTAGAGGCATTAAATAAACTTAATGTAAAGCAAAAATTTTGTGCATCATGTTGGTTAATTATTGAGATAAATGTTATGTGTAATTAACAATATAGTTGTGTTATGACGGTCATGTCCATGCATAACTTTTTCCTTATGATACGGCCAGTTAAGTAGCTTGGTACCAAACTCTAAACTTCTTCAGTTCATCTCTGGGATGTCGAACTAAAACTAAACTCCGTGGCCTTAGTCCGCACGCGAACTATACCGACAGAGCGGCCGCCGCCAGTCGGCGAAGTTAGTGCCAACTTTTGCGGTTAGAGGGGTGTCACGTGGTCAGCGCAACGGGTCCCCACAGCCGTTAATCTCTGTTTTCTAGACCTGAAGCCGCTACTTTTTTCATTCAAGTAGCTCCTCAATTGACCTTGGGATGTTGAACAGAGAACTAAAACACTAGCAGCTGACTGCCCAGCGTTTTCATCCTTGTGTGTAACAGACGTGGCCAGTGTACTGGCTGCTCGCTCACTAGCAGAAGAGTGAACTCGCTGGCGAGTAGCACGTACAGTGGCCCCATATCAACCCCACTTTTCTACGTTACTGCTATTACTGTTCGGAACTGAACTCAGTAATTACATCTTCCATTCATTTCCTCAGCTTCTACGGCCGTAAAGCTGAGTCATTTTTCGCTCACTGCCTCTTACACCCCAAAACCCTAGTCCAAAAAATAGGGAATTATACTCTAGCCGACCTGACTAATTTGTACAAAAAATATAAACATAAACGTACGAAACATACACCGCTTTAATTAGCTTACTAGAAGTCGCAGTGTTTTTTTTTTATATATAATTTTTCACTGCCGTTATTGGCACCTATATTTACATACATATTCTTCAGTTCCACTTGTGCCACAATTCAAATTGATTACAGGAACAATTTTGTAATTTATCCTTGTACACACTGTATATATACTCCCTGTGCAATAAATCGCTTTAAAAAACTGATTCTCGAACTGTATCAAATACGCTTCCGAATCTGTTGACGTATTGTTCAATTTGTGAAATGCACTACAGATACTCCCTAACTCGAGCGATTTTAAATTAGGTAATTTCAGACCCAAACAATAGTAAGAAAATCAAAATATTAAGACTTGTTTAAAGCGCCAAATATTTTCCTTGGGGAAAGGAAAGCGCAGTGAGACGAAGGAAGCGGAAGAATACTGCTGGGCAATAGCACACACAGTGGGGGTAGTCATACTACGGCCGATTGTGTTATAGTGTGTTGAACTTTGGATTTCAACAGGATTGCCTAATAAATAAGCCTTTATAGTTGAACGCGTGTATATTCCAATTCCTACTTGCACCGGACCTCACGAACGTAGCTGTTGAATAAGTCGGAGAGTCCCTGTGACGTAATACGTCGCCTGCATCCGTTTTTATCCAACAGGCTTCTTTCACCCAAGCCTGTCAATGTCTACCCAGTTTTGTCAAACGTTGTTTAGTTTTTTTGAAATCCATTGCATTTATTTTGTGTACCGACAGATACATGGCCGTTTCCCCATTACGACATTTACACTTCCTGGGGGCACCACTCTAATGGCATCTGAACTTTCAGGTTAATTTTGTAATGCGCCTTTCCTAGACATTTTTATATTATACATATATTCCATCCTCATCCTGCTCGCAAGCTGTCAGCAAACCTGTACGACTTACACCATTGCTGTGTGTACAGTGAAAAACTGCTGATGATGGAAAGAGGAACTGTCCGAAACATGTAGAGTTTTATTACAAAAATAAATTTGAGAAATTAGTGCAGCTAGCTGGTTTTATTATAAGCACAAATGTTGGTTAATAAAAGTAGTAGTATATGAAAAGGAAAGATATGGTGTATTGACAGATCTTCAATTTTTAGCAATTACCTCTCGCCGATAAGACTGGGATTAAGAATTTGTGTCACGCAACACCTACTTTAGCTATTTCTGAGTCATCACCGGGCTGAATACAAACTTACGTGAGAAATTTTAACACTGTTATATATGCCAAACACAAGTGGTTGAATGGTTGTTTCGAAAGATACTCTCTATTAGGCCTTCCCGTTGTTCATATAATAACCCTGGTCCCAGAGAACCATAAGAAATTCCAACGACCCACCAATGAGTAACATAGATCACAAAGCTTTCTGGTTCTATTAGCTAATTGAATAGTCAGTTGAATGAAACAAATTTCAGCGCTCTGTTGCTATGTTCTGTAAGCCGAGAGGAAGAATAAGGAAGGTTCGGTTCCTTCTGGGGTGTGATTTGTGTCTTGACGTTTGTGAGACCATGCATCATTATAACGACGATGTAAACAACTAACAACATTCAACAAATTCCTTTATTGACTTTTTTAAATCAGCTCTACATGTTTCGGGCAACAAACTCGCCCATCTTGGCACAGTGGTTAAGGTGCTGTGCTACAAATCGGAAGGTCGCTGGTTCGATCCCAGATGGTGTCATTGGAATTTTTTTATTGACATAAAATCCACTATGGCCCTGGGGTCGACTCAGCCTCTAACATAAATGAGTACCAGGAGTATTTCCTGGGGGTAAAGGCGGTCGGTGCGTAAGGCTGACAAACTTACCACAATCCTGAGCTGTTGTCATGAAATCTGGGAACCTTAACTTCCTGGAACCCTCTGGGCCACTCCAGGCCTGTAACGGGACTGCTTTACCTTTTACAGCTTTTGGTACAATGCACTGATATTGCTGCCGGCCGGTGAATACATTGAGATGGAACTCCATGGATTTCCATCTCAACCTTGTAACCGGTCGGCAGCAACATCGGTGCATTGTACCAAAAGCTGTATATACAGTCAAAAAGTGCTCCTGAAGATGGGCGAGTTTGTCGCCCGAAACATGTAGAACTGATTTAAAAAGATCAATAAACGGAATTTGTTGCATCTTGTTGGTTGCTTACATAGGCGATCTGTGTCGTCGGGCGAGAAGTTCAGAGCATTTCGAGGATTCTTAATGCAGCAATTCTTCTTGTACAGCTCGACCATGGAGTTGAAGAAACTGCGATCCTTCACAGACGTAAGCTACGCATCTAAAGACGCAGTGCCGTAGCTGTCACAACCCAGAATAATTGAATCTTCAGTAACAGCCCTATGAGAACCTCAGGTTTCATTGGAAGAAGGCAGTTAGGATGATCTTGTAAGGGAACAAACAGAACGGCTTAGACTGTGACGTTACTAACGACAATTGTGATTAAAACACTTCATTATCCAACAGATGCACAAATACATAATTCGTAGATACAATTAGAATTATTATAAAGTATTTAAAAATAATTAAAATTGCTCCAAAATATTTCGGATCACAAGCACTGTATAGAGCTCCCTGATGACGGATCCCTTGTGATCCAAAACATGTTGGAGCAATTTTAAATATTTTTAAATATTTTAAAATAATTCTAATTGTATCTACGAGTTATATATTTGTGCATCTGTTGGACAATAAAGTGTTTTAATCGTCATTGATGCACGGTACAAACAGATGTGATGTTTATATGCTTTAGACATTCTTTACGAAGTACAGAAAAGAACGTCTTATGTGGAGACCACGTTCTTCCGTCTCTCTCTCAGTGGTCTAGGGTCAAAGCCCAAACCATTTTCCGGATTTTTTTTATAAAATTTGATATAGGCGTTATCTGCAAACAGTTGTATAGCATGGATGAGTGTCGTGAAAATCGGCTGGGTGACAGCTACACTTAAATGCATAAATAAATTTCTACCGCGCAGTGTACACATTTCTTGAACGATTTGGTTGAAATTCGGTACAGATGCTATTCACATGATGCAGTTGATTGTTTGTTAGTTTAGTTCAAATCTGCGCCGAAAGAACCCTACTTTACTTAGAAAGGACAAATAAAATTTTGCTCCTATTTGCTGCAGTTTTCGTCAGATTTGGGCAAATTTTGGTGCAGAATATGTCCACAAATTTGATTACCTGTGAGAATCGTGAAAATGGGCCCGCTTAAATTTATACTATATTTAAGGTCTTGTAAATAAACCAACTTGGTGCACAGTTTTTCTTAGTATGTTTATTTCTTTTCTATGCATGTTTCGGACGATTATGTGCCCATCATCAGGAGAAATAACTGAGTTTATGTGACACTTTGTGCTTGTTATACCGTGTGGATGAGTGTCTGGTATGCAGGATGGAAAGAAACTCAGTTATTTCTCTTGATGATGGGTACATAGTCGCCCGAAACATGTAGCCAAAAGAAATAAACATACTAAGAAACATTGTGCACCAAGCTTATGTTTATTGGACCTGCGTCATTGTGATAGTGATATCCGTGTAGCAGGCTGAAGCTGTGCTTCAGCCTGCTACACGGATACCACTCCAACCCAACCACACCGAAACTCCAACACACATGGAACCAAGAATAATACGACCAATGTGGTAATTCAAAAGAATAGTCGCAAGCTCCTGATGATGGATATATTAATGTCCGAAACATGTTGAGCACATAAGAAGTGAAATAAAATAGCAAGTGACATCAAGTTGGTCTTTTATTCTTGTGCACCACGTTGGCTTTATTTACAACATTACATAGGGTTGCGAGGTCAACAAAACATAAAGTTATACTTACGGCCGTCAGTAATTTTCCGTTAGCACTTCCAACATTCATTTTCCCACTTCGGTGAATTTCGGTACAAAATATCTGCACGTAGCATTTTATAAATCGATGCAGGGAAGGTCGCGCACTTCCCATAGGTGCTTATGCAACTCGATTTAGGCATGTACCGTGATACTTCAAGAGACTGTGCAGTTAAAGGATACTCTGTCAAACTACAAGTACATGCTACGTCACTTGAGGCACTGCGCTACAACCCGGAAAGTCGCGGGTTCGATTTCCGATGATGTCATTGGAATTTTTCATTGAAATAATAGTTCCGGCCGCACTATGGCCCTGGAGGTTGACTCCGCTTCTAACAGAAATGAGTACCAGGAATATTTCCTTGGGGTAAAGTCGGCCAGTGCGTATGTCATGAAATCTGGCAGCCTCAACCACCTGGAACCCTCAGGGTCTGTCCAGGCTTGCAATGGGATTGCATTAGTTTTTTTTTAATAAGCAACTTACTCTATTTGCATTATTCATTTGTCCGAGCTCACACACTGGAACGACGAAGTGAATTTTGCCGATAAAAGTCGATCCTACGCCCACGCATTCTCATTCTTTAATTAAGCCCCACAACCTGAACGTGTATGAAAAAGTGGAAAAACTGTTCCACGCAATCTTAAACTTGGCAGTAGCAAGAGGCAGGTGCTTGTATTCAGGCCCAAGTGTACACAAATCTTCCGGTAAGCAAGAAGCCATGTTGCCGGAACGGTGACGTAACGCAAGTACCACACTAGGGACACAGAAATGTTAGAAAAAACCGCAGCAAAAACAAATTTAGTCGCCACGGCGACCAGGTGCCCGGTATTTTGCGCCCCTGTTCACACCTCTCATTTCAGTTCTCTTAGGCGTTTCAAGCGATTTTATATTAGGCCCTTATCCTCATATTTCAAATCTGAAAACATCCGCATGGTATATTTAGATTTCAGTGAAGGTTAAAAATTGAACTTCTTAATTAAATGGAAGTCATCAGTGATTCCCCCCCCCCCGTGGCTCTGCAGCCCAACGCGGGCCATGGTCTCCTCATTCCTGACGTTTTTTGATCACACACAACGACGCATCACAGTCGGTAGGGCTCCTCTGGACGAGTGATCAGCTCGTCGCAGAGACCTCTACCTGACAACACACAACACTCACAACAGACAAACATCCATGCCCCCGATGGGATTCGAACCCACAATCTCAGCAGGCGAGTGGCCGCAGACCCACGCCTTAGACCGCGCGGCCACTGGGACCGTCGTCATCAGCGATAGCCCAGTCAATACAGTGCCTACGTTACGAGCTGAACGACAAGGATATCGGAAAAAAAATTGGTTTCAACCACAGCGTGTGGACCGAATTTTTTTTTTTTTATCCAGTACGTTCCGGGGTCCCTTCCACAGGGATAAAGCGGCTGAGACGTGAAGCTTGACACTTAGCATTTAGGGCCAAGTTCAAGAATTCTTGGAGGTACAGTACAGGCACATTTACCACGTGTCTTCAGGGTGGTGCTGGATTAGGCGCTGGTGGGAACAGAAACAATTAGTATCCTAAATGTTCTACTTCAAATGGTACATAATCGCGTGTCAAGAAATTAGATGTGGTAACGAAACTAAAAAAAAATATTCTGACATGTGAATGAAAGTACATTATACACGCCGTACTGTTTCTACATGTTTCGGCCTCCAATACGGCCATCTTCAGGGGGGTGCATTACAAAGGATGAATATATTGAAATATTACAGGAGTTTTTGAACCAATGTACTGATAAAAAATATTAAATTTCAAAAATATTACATGGTTTAAAAAGCAAAAGTTCTGTATTAAAATGCTGTAATGCAGGCAGAGTGTAGTATTTGTGACGCCTTCGTTCTGCTATTGTCTCTTGATATTCATTTCGCGAATGTATGCAACACGACGAATGGGCGAAGTACGCGAAAAGTGTGCCTACACGTTTTGTATGCAACGCCATTTATAACTTTTTTAAAGCATCAAAACACAACCATAAAATAGATTTTGGTTTTAACTACGCGTAACGGTATCTTATTCGAATATCACTTTAACTGTGAGTTTTAGAACAAATCGATACATAAACAATCGATACATAAACAAATCGATACATAAACAAATCGATACATAAACAATCGATACATAAATATGTTGACCTAACTCAATTAATACAACAACTAATGCGCTTATATAAAAGTTACACATTAAAACACTGAAACTGCTCCGACATGTTTCGGTCCCAAGACCATCATCAGGGAGCTGTATTTTCCTTGCTAAAATCACATTAAAAATAGTCATTGGTTAACTTCGTTGTACTAATAGTGTGTTGTGGCAGCATGCCGTGTTTTGTAAGGTTATGTTGCGAAGAGTGCCCTGCTACGGATGTGCTTTCTGCGCTTTAGCAAGGAAAATATAGCTCCCTGATGGTGGTCTTAGGACCGAAACATGTCGGAGCATTTTCATTATTTTAATGTGTAACTTTTATATAAGAGCATTAGTTGGTGTATTAATTGAGTAACTCGACAACATGCACGGTGTAACAATGAAAATAAATTTTGACATAACGTTTATTATGGGAATACCTTCCTACCGATAAGAAAACTAACATATATTTTTAATTGTAAAAAATAACCTAATTAGATCTTAAACTTGCTTTTGTTATGATTTTATGTAAACACTATGGGCTCCCATAATATATGTACACACTGAATGTGCCTCCCTATGGTTAACATTAGCCAGAAGATTGTTTTGTAAAAACCGAGACACGTAGCCAAGAAACTAATATTATTACAACTGTGCTAAGATAATACCATTTTATTGATCGTTTATAAGTTCTTCCTGTGCCCTAACACCAGGATTACAATTGACAGCGGTCCATGTTTTTAGAATATACAGAAATTTTACAGAGTATGTAATGACATTGAAAGTTGCAGCTTCCAAGTATTAGTTGAACAGAACAGAACATTAAGAGCATAAAACAAACTTCTTTTTTTAATGCAGCGTAAATGCAATGACCCATTTTCTCGCGCAGAATGATGGATGGCTAGAGATACGAGCAAAGTACACGGGTCTTCTCTTAAAGAGCTTGTTGTATTAGTTGATGGAGAACGATATTTAAAAAGACCAAGAATTTATCGTTTAATTCCCCCACTTTATTACCGCATAAATATCCACAGAAACAAATAAATTGCTATAAAAAAACACTTTTTTATTAAACATCTAATCGTAGCTACACGTTTCGGTCCGTCTTGAGTCGAAACTTGTAACTAAGACCAGGTTTTTTAAAAAAAAAAAAATACGAGTGTTGTGTTTGGCAGATATTTATCGGCTTAGTTTTGTTACATAAAGCCAAGGGATGCAGCACATGAAGTTAACATGAACATCCACCCAGCGATTACTTTTATGCGTACAGACGGACAGACGAGATTATTCTAAGAGGTTAAAGAAGGGAAGATTTTTCAACTGAAAGTCCACATATTCACACGATCATATACTGCCCTTCACATTACGCGTTCATGCTACAAACTTCGTCCAAATACTGCATAAAAATATTTATAAGCTGTACAACTTACGATGTAATTTGCTACGCCATTTAAACAATTAATTTACATTATTATTATTATTATTATTATTATTATTATTATTACTAACTGCAATTGAGATGTCACTCGGTGGCAGTAGTCCTTAAACTAGTACAAAAAAAAACAAATAAGAATAAATATACATAAACGAAACAATACAAAAGACATATATATATATATATATAATAAAAAACACAATAAATACAAGTTCTCATATATATATATAAAACATCCACACATTACAAAACCCACACATACACACACACACCCATATGGCACATGTTAAAAGATTTGAATCACAATTCCTGAGTAACATTTTTCAATGTCGAACCAAAAATATGGGTTATAGAAACTTGTTTAACTTGTTTAACTTGTTTAACTTACGAATTTCATTGCAAATAACGAGCTTGTACAGAAAGTAAATCAATTATTTTTACTGCTCTAAGTAGGCGCGTTCGCAAAATTGCGTCCGTCCGCATGGAACAACTCGGCTCCCTCTGGACAGATTTTAATGACATTTGATATTGCAATATTTTTTTAACAATCTTTCGAGAAAATTCAAGTTTCGTTAAAATCAGACACGAATAAAGGGTACCTTACATGAAGACCGATATACATTTTTGATCACATCTCGCTCAGTTCCGCTTAGAATAAAAAATGTCTCGGACAAAACTTGTAGGGAAAATCTAAACACACATTTTGCGTTCTGTAAATTTTTTTCTCTCGAAAATCCTGCCTTTTATGAGATAATGTGGAAAAATTTGTAGAGTGGGGCAGACCACAGATGACAATTTGGCGCGTGCATATTGAATGCTGGATACTTAAGGCTACAAATGCACACACAGTTTGGGTAATACTCATTGCTTTTCCACTGCAACAATGATAGCAAAAACGAGCCTCGGTGTTTCGTTATGCGTGCATTACCTGTCTTGTTTTAAAACCGATGGAAGGAAAAACACTTGGAAGGCCCAAGCGTAGACGGAAGTATAATATTAAAAAAATATATTTCGGAACTACAATAGCAGCGTAGACTGGATTGATCTGTTTATGACAGAGACAAGTGGCGCTCTTTTTTGAAGACGTTAATCAAATTTATAATTCCATATAATACGGGGGGGGGGGTCGCGGTAGCACAGTGTTTGAGGTAGTGCGCTACAAATCGGAAGGTCACTGTTTCGATTCCAGATGGTGTCATTGGAATTTTTCATTGACATAATCCTTCCGATCGCACTATTGCCCTGGGGTCGACTCAGCCTCTAACACAAATGAATACCAGGAGTATTTCCTGGGGGTAAAAGTGGCCGGTATGTAAAACTAACAACCTTACCACCATCCTGGGCCATTGTCACGTGATCTGGGAATCTTAACTTCCCGGAACCCTCTGGGGACCTCGGCCGGGGCGTGGGGCTGACCCCCCACCCCTTTCTAGTGCCGAGGTCCTAAAAAGAGTAAAGTTATACCTTTACTCACCCTAAAAGCCTTCGTGGCCTATAAAAAAAGTGAAAATATAATACGGGACATTGCTTGACCAGACGAGGGACTATTAGTGTCTCCAGAACTCTGCTCCATGGAATTGTTCGTATTTTCGAAACCAGCAGAATTTCATATAATCCCTATACCGATCTTTTCTAAACAATGAGTCGTATTGACCTTTTCTCTATATAAACCCCCATTGTGGAATTTTCTGATCATTCTCCTACAAAATTTCATTGTATATTTTGCTCCTTGACAAAGAGAAATAGAGCATTCAGTGTATTTTTGTCTCCTCCGCACAATAGACGTTCAGCCCGATTCAAGGAACTCCATTGATCCTTCGACTCACTTCGTACTTTGGCAGTCTGAGACCTATATCAGATCCAAAACCAATGGGCGTTTTGTCGAAATGGATTTGAAGATCTGCGTCACTTCCTTTAATTTTCTGGCACATCAGACGACATCTTAGAAAGAATATTATCAAATCTCGGCGATTCAAGATGGAAACTTCCTGTCAATAATAGAAATTTTTCTCATACACAAGATTATGCGTGTCAGAGTGTTACAAGAAGGGAAGAAATATTGTGTCCGCAGCAGTAAACCAAGCAGCTCCAACAAGATCTCACGGTGTGATTTACTATTGCAAGGATTTATTTTATACACAACTGTCAGTACCAACATTTTCATCCCTCTTATATTTCTGACAAAAGTTTTATTCGTCTCCATGTTTGTCACTGCTGACTGCAAACACTACCATACATATAAAGGATTTGGGCGTAAGAGGGACGAGTTCAAGGAAGACTCACGGCACTCCATAATAAGATGTGCACTCCTTGTCAAATATTAATAAATTGATCAACAAAATTGTGATGGGAGGGGCATGTGGAAGGAATGTAGGAGAGGAGAGGTACACATAGGGTTTTGATAGGGAAACCTGAGGGAAAAAGGCCACTTGGAAACCCTATACATAGATAGGAGGTAATATTAAAATGGGTCTTTAAACTACAAGACAGAAGAATGGAATGGGTTCATCTGTCTTGTGATATGGACAAGTTGGGAATTTCTTCACTAGCTGAGAAGATATTGGGTTCTCAACGAGGACTCTACTTCACAGAGTTAGGTTTCGTTTCATGCACGTATATGTTTATATATATTGTACTAATACATATATTTTTTTACGGAGATAGATGATAATGTCTACATGCAATGTATATATAAACTAAACTCTGTGGCCTTAGTCCGCACGCGAACTATACCGACAGAGCGGCCGCCGCCGGTCGGCGAAGTTAATGCCAACTTTTGCGGATAGAGGGGTGTCACGTGGTCAGCGCAACGGGTCCCCACAGCCGTT
>Ga0123354_10017768_pt1 | contig 11146 bp, 12 predicted proteins | sample TergutLab28metaG_2_FD_97872 | JGI IMG/M metagenome (GOLD analysis project Ga0123354, IMG submission 97872) | Labiotermes labralis P4 segment gut microbial communities from Petit-Saut dam, French Guiana - Lab288 P4 | ecosystem: Host-associated > Arthropoda: Insects > Digestive system > Gut ... | reverse complement strand
CTCACGAGGCTGAGTGGACCCCGTTCTAGACCCACTACTACTCAGAAAATCTGGTAGCGCCGGGGATCGAACCCGGGACCTCTGTATCTGTAGCCAGAAACTCTGACCACTAGACCACAGAGGTGGTCGCATACTCACATATTTAAGAAAAAAGTCTTTCACACTTGTCATAGGTTAAGTCAATACACACATCAGTACAAATAAAATCTGGGTGAGAGGAGGAAGTAATATGTTCATATAACGATACAGTGAGACATTTGCTTGTTGGTCGGCAGACCAAGCACAAAATTTCCAGCAATCAACATATGTGCAAATCTTGTGTCAAAACCCTATGGCATGATCTTAATGAGATGCCCATCTCACAAAGTTGAGGATAGTGATGTGTCTGTTTATACATATATATATATAAAACTTCATTCACAACACATTTTTATCCCTTTTGCTCCTGGATGGATGTCCTGATTGACCAACATCATTAACAGTTTTTTAAGTGGCAATTAAACCTAATATTGCAATATTATTGATTCCTCTCTGAAAGTTTTAAGACCTCATAGGTTTAAGTAACAGGTCTACTTCATATGAAGCTTGATACATACATGCTACACTCTGAAATTTGCCAGTTCCTGAAAAAATTCAAAATGCAGGGCAACAACACACAACTTCATTTCATAAGATGTTACTTGTGGAGGATCACAAACTATGCCTTTGAAATGTATGGCAAATGATCCTCCTTTACCTCCACCTCGCAAAGGAGTTTTGTACCAAATGCAGTGCAGCAGTGTCATACTGCAGCACAACTTACATGCACTACTGAAATTCAAATTCCCAAAAAGACAGTTCTGAGACACTTTAATAAATAATTTGCTGATTATGGTAACAGCAGAATATTAATTTTATCTTCAACCACATTTTCTAAAACAGCAATGTTTCCTCCGAGTTTAAACTTTTGGAACAGTCTCTTTCTCTATCCTTACCTCTGAAGGAACACTGATAGAGATTTTCTCAGCAGATGAAATTCCTTCATCCTGAGATAAACTTGAATCACTAAATGGATCATCACTGCTATTGTCAGATAAATCTTGATCCATGGCATCCTCATCAGTGTCTGTAAAAGTACACAAAACAAATTAGTGATGAGGTCTGCCTTCTCTGTAACATTTCTGAGCATCAGTAGCCTAACTTTTGCTATCACTTTCATTAGTAAAAGACACAGGGTATAAAGCTCTATTTAAAGTACCAGAAAACAAAAGTACTTGAAACCAAAATAATACAACTTTGTCTGTAGATTAAGTGCTCCGTTCTGAGAGCTGCAGCTGTTTTAAAAAGAGAAGTATATAACATAAATTTGCTGAATGCATGAGAAAATGTGGGATCCATAATTTTTTATAGATACAAACTTAAACACAGACAAAATATTAAACTGCAACTATAAGAGGGAGAATTATTTTATTTTATATGGTCTTACACATGTGGTAATGTAAAAGAATTAATTAAATTATTCACTATGGTAAAGTTCATATGTTCAGCCTAATGTAACAAATCAAGAAAGAAGTACTATGGATGAATTTACTGAATTATAGAAAGCGCACAGAAGGACTACAAAATGGAACAGGTTTAAATTTTACTAATAACATTGAATGAAACAGGTTTAAAATTTATTAATAACATTAATAAACAAACACATATTAAAAAGGAATGTGATTAAAAGTTTATGAATTCTAATAAAGAAGCTAATGATTAAGTTAAAAATCTGATAATAATGGTTACATAGAGTACAAGACTTTGAGGGATGTTTCAGTACAGGTAAATATGGCTGGTAGAGTGATGGACAGTATATTAAATAATACTGTTTGTAGAACTGGCTACAAAGGCTGCATTCTGCAACAGACCTGATGTTAGTGGACAAAGTCATCTGTTGAGTTTGACTCAACAAATAAATATGAATATGAGTAAAATAAATTACTTACCAACAGTGCTGTCAGTGTCTAATAAAATTTATTTATCAAGTTTTATAGTTAACATGTAAGCCAAAGGAGTATTTTAAACCTGGTTCAGTACAAGAGAACCATAACATACCATCATCAGAACACATATTTGTCAGCAACTCAACAGCAATCTTCTGGGCATCTAAGAGATACTGCATTTCAGTAACAGACTTCAACACCTGTTCATGCTGAGTTCGTGTTTCAATTGCTTCATTAAGCGACATGTTGCTTGTGAAATCGTTGAGAGCTTTGCGATGATCAACATCCAGTGTAGTTGCGAGATTACACATCAACTGTGTCATGATGGTAGGTGACAGATTTAACACCTTGCCATAATTCAAGTTAAGTATCAGACCTAGCAACAAATAAAAATGACTTTAAGACACTTCCTTCAAAAAAAATAAAAATATATTTTGTAACTATACTGCTTAAAGAAACATGTCCTGCAGAAAATACTACATGGTTTAGTGCATTTTACTCTACAACTACAGTATTTGCTCATATACAAACAGCAGTCTTTCCCGAAACTTTTGTTTTTCTATAACCAGGTTATGGGTTCACACTGTGCCTAGAAAAATACAGCTGTAACTGGACTACCCACACTGTGTACAATACACAGTACACAGGTCATATTTAAATTCATCAAGCGGTGTTTGCTATTCCTCAGTCACAAAGCAGATGGCTTCCAGTTTTCACATATTATTCAAGTTCACTGTCACAGGCATTTGTTGTTCCCCACTCACAGTCTGTGCACATCAGTATAGCTCAAGGTAAAGCACATACAAATATAATTCAGTCACCACTGCCAACATGTATATTTTTTGTGGAAATCACTTTGACAGTATGACATATTAAAAAAAAAAAAACTCTCATAAACTAGAAGAACAGAAGTGAAATTGCAAAGTAATCTATACCGGGGTGCTGATAAGTCCTTAGCCCGACCAGGAAGGAAACAAGCTCGGAAGCATGTCAAGGCCATTCTACAAAACCAGTTCCAAAATTGTTTTGAAGGGTGGACTAGGAACTGGCATCGGTTCATAGCTTCCCTAGGGGAGTAGTTTGACGGCGGCCATGGTGGTATTCAGCAATGACGTATGTGGAACTTTAACCGCAATGAGTTCGCAAACTTTATTGTCCGACCACGTAATACAAATGTACACAAAGCCACGTCTGAAAGCTGGAGGTGGGTAGAGATAACAGTTATGGTAGAACTGATGTTTTTAATTAATAAAACCTATCAGGTCCAGATTAAAAAAACAGAGGCAAATACATTTAAACATGAATACAAATATTACACTGTCTCTTAAATGATCTTAGCTTTTCCCCTACATAAATACAAAACTAAAGGACTCCCTTTACTTGAGAGGGGAAGATGAACCCTTTGGGGTTGGAATTAAATGCTAGGTGTACTCCGCACAAGAGAGGAATTTAAATGGCTGCCACTACACTGCATGTTCTTGGCCACATCTTTACAATACTTTGGACATTCCAGCCACACACACTGGGCATCAACTGTAGCTGAATTTTGGTGCCAAAGGGTTAAGCTTAGTTTGTTATCTTATTTCAGACATTAACACTACACTATTTCTGTCAAAGCTTGTTGCAAAAATGAAAGGCAAAATTCAATTCACAGTCCTATACAAAGACCAATCTAATCACTACTTCACTCCTCATTTCTGTCTTTTAAAATCAAAACTTTGATGAGCTCACCACAAGCTAATGTTCTGAGAAGTAACACAGATGTTTCACTGCCCTCAAGGTCAAGGAGTTTCTCAAGGAGAGAGCTGTAACATTGCAGTTTACCTATAGATGTTTCATTATCCTCTGTTACAACCAGAAGACAATGAGCTGCAAAACAACAGTGAAAGAAACAATGTGTAAAGACCATACTGACTGAATCACAACATCAATTTCTTGACCAGATGAGTAACTATCAGCTTGCAAATACGAACCCTTAGAAGCACATTGTGTGATACAGTACCAGTCATTCAAGTAATCACGTAATCACTAACACTCCCTGTTGATACTGAAGTCATAAGTTCATCACAAACACCAACTTACAAGAACCGTTCAACTACAGATTGCATTAGCTCTCTTTAGAGCTCCTCTCCCATGAATTCATCTAGTCATTCATTCATTCTTTCATTCATAACAACAAACTGTGTGTAGTCACATGAAATTGCAAAATTATACATTTAATTTTAAGCTCACCAACAGCAATTGCTGTGTCCACTCCAAACACAGCAACTTCTTCAAGACACTTGACAAGACCAGGCAGCAAGTTTCCACTATCAAAATACCTCAGTGCTATACTATTACTTTCACTGGAAAAAATAACAATAAACAATGTCACTCACTAATATTTATCTCAGCCTTCAAGATTAGAATAAAATGGCAATTTTTTTTTAATATTCATACATCAAAGGCAATTGTTGACATTATCAAAACAAATCACTTTTCAGTCCATATGTCTGGTTGCAAAACAACATACATGCAAATTTAACTTACTGGTTGATTCACTACCTAACTTAATTATGTAACTAAGTGAATAACTAACAAACTAACCAACCAACTAACTTAGAGCATGCCTAACTGACACATGGAGCACAGTCCTTCATGTGAAACTCAAAATTTCTCAGCTTGAAAAGATATCCCTCATATTTTACGAAACCCACAGGTTCATTACCAAGTTCACAACAGCCTGCTCCTTGTCTCTATCCCGAGCCAGATTAATTCAGTCCACACCCTACCACTCAACCTCTTTAAGATCAATTTTAATATTATCCTCCCATCTATGCTTAATTCTTCCACACAGTCTCTCTCTTTCTGGTTACACATAAAAACTCTATGCATCTCTTCTCCTCCATACATGTCACATGCACCACTCATCTTACATTCCAAAATTTGTGATAATTCAAAGGATCTTATTTCCAGAAATATTCTCAGCAAGCTTACAATTTATTCATCACAAATAAATACCTGCTGCAGATTTAATATCGAAGTCTGAAATCTCACCGAACCATTTAAATATCGGCGGTTAATATATAAATGAAAAGGTTCCCACAGTAAAAAAATTCACTTATCTAATACAGTGTATATATGTGTTCTGTGTGACTCACAAAATAAACAACAATTATTTTCTTATACAACATTAACACACAGGTCTTCACAATGTAGACACAGTTTGTTTTCTGTGAGGTAGGAATTGAATCACTAGACATAAGATAGATTAATACTGAGAAGTCCACTCTTCTGGGATATGGCCCTCGACTAAAAAGGCAGCATATTCCTTCAAAATGCCAGAATCTGAATACCCTGTGATGAAGGGTCATGTCCCAGAAGAACAGAATCCTCAGCTACACTGCAGTAAAAAATTTAAAATTTGCACAGATAAACGTTATTCTTCTACAATACAAAGAATAAATCCCAATGGCAATAATCCCATTCCTACCCCAAACAGAATAAACAATGTCCCAGCTGGAGGAAAAATTTTTCTCTTTCACAAAATGTCTAGACCAGGTCTGGGGACCATTTAGCCTCCTATATGATGGTTACTGGGGGCTCTTTCCCCAGGAGTAAAGTCACAAGAGTATGCAACTGACCACTCACCTCTATCTAGCATCATTGTTAAGAATGTGTAGAGCTAGACCTCCACTCCCCATACGCCTTCATGGCGTGCACTGGGAGGACTTTAATGTTAAGTTGACCTTGACTTTATTTCAATTGACTTTAGTCTTCAAAGAGTTAAATGATGACTGTCAGTGATTTGATGGTGTACTAACTCTGCTGAAGTAGGCCTACCATACCAGTACCTGAAACCTGCATGCAATGTCATCATTTCAAACAAGACTGTGAGAATGTTCCACTGGATCTATCACAAACTAACCACTGCTAAAGCACCAAACCAGTGTCTGATCCACTTCATGCACAAACATACTGTTGCTCACCACAAGTTCCACAGCAAGTGCACTGCCTGGATGAAAGTGTCTGTCACTTCATCTACTTTATCCTCCTCTAATTTATTTTCTGAAGGTTGCCAACCGCAAGCATACTGCAACAAAATTAATATTTGTGATGTACATTCTCATACACATAATTACGAGTAGTTTAAACTTTTGACGCCTAATGTCAACTATAGTGGTCGTACCGCACCGCTAACCTCTAAATTTGCATTTTATATGTTTAATTAACAAATATAGGTACTGAATATTTTAAACATGGTATATACTCTCCGTTTCTTTCTCTTCAAAATGCAGTTTGTTTCATAATTCTAACATATTTGGTTCCTATATTATTCACATTTTATATACAGGGTGTGCTAAAATTAAAAAAATAATTCCGCCACCAAAAGGTTAAACAAAATGATCAATAAATTAATTACCAATGTAAGTACCACCATGGAGAGTAAGCTTTCATAACCATCATCCTCAATGAACGATACAGGAATAAATAATTCACATGTATTCAATTCAATACTGTGAGGGCTACATACATACATGCATACGTAAGTACATACATGCATATGGACATACATATACACACATACATGCATGCATATGTACATACATACATACATACATACATGCATACACACACAGAGAGGCCAGTGGGTAAAGCTGACCTTACCACCTTCATGTGCCAACTGTCTAGAAATCCTGGAAGACTCAACTTCCTGGAACCCTAAGGCCCTGTCCAGGCCTGTAATTGAATGGCTTTACCTTTATATACATACATACAAATGTACATGCATACATATACACAACCACATGCACTTATATTCAACATTCCATGGATCCAAAACTCTGTCAAAGTGAAAAAGAATGTGAGATGAGTCTTGAAACCATAATACATACAGACCTCATTCAACACAAAAATATTATGTTGATGTCACATGCAGTATTCAAATGCCATGCTACATCTATTACACGCATCTGATAATGGGATTATCGGACATGTTTGAAATATAAACTCTACAACAGAGTAAAGGTAGCAAAAATTGACTTATTTTTCTGATACTACTTCAAATTCAGCCTTTTCCTTCATCAGGGTAATAAGTGTGCGTAGTAAACTGTTGAATATTACAGACATACGTCCATGAAAACATGCGAAGTTGGCAACAGGACTATGAAGATGAAACTTACTGCTTGTATAAATGCAGAAAGCTAGTTTTTATTCAAGCTTTCTTGGTTACTTTAAATGAAGTTATCAATGAAAATATGTACTCTCATGGAAGAGGTAAAATCTTGAATCTCTCAAAGACTTTTACATGAATTTCTAGGTTTTGTGCCAACAATAATTCTAAGAATGCATGCAAACAGCTTAGGCCTCATTCACATTGCAAGTCGAGCCGAGCCGAGCTGAACCTGACCAGACCGAGCTGAACCGGGCCGAGTGAGTGACTATTCACATTGCAGGCTGAGCCAACCTGAACTGAAAGCAGTGCAGGTGACATTTCTGAAGTGTGAGGATGTCAAACCAAGTGCATGTTTTTTCATTAATGGACAATATTTGGTGGAGAATATAAGTTCTAGGCATGAAAATTTAGGTGAGTTTCATAATCTTCTAGATGACTTACTAAAAGCCGAAGAAAGGTTTTGAAGGTACTTCAGAATGAGCTCAGACACATTTAAGTATACTTTAGAGCTAATTCACACATCATTTAAGAAGCAAAATACACATTTTCGAAGGTCCATTAGCCCTGAGGAGAGGCTCATGGTGACACTGAGGTAAGAGAACTGCAGAACAGGACAATAATTGCATAATATATTTATTATAGTGTTTGATGTTATAATACATAATAATCTGTTACGCGAGGTAATATTTTGTTATAACTGTATGTTTATTTGTCAGTTCAGTTAAATGTCCTTTACTCATCATGAACTTAAATAAGGTAATAATAACGAACCCACAACAAAGTGTGGGATATTGGATAATGGAAAAACAAGTAACTTTGAATATAACACAGTTGTCACTCGCTGGAAGTCTGGAAAAATGATTGGGCCGTCAAGTGTTGGCCTCTTTTTCCTTGAATCGATCTTCCATCCTCGTAATGTAAGAGCTGCATATGAGATGAACTGGTGCCACTTTGGGTCCCTTTTTGTTTTTGAGTCTCCTCAAATATCATCTCTTGAATTTTCATGCGGAGGAACTTTTGCCTATCCTCTGGAAGTCTTTATAGGTTCCCAGAGACTCATCAAGAAGTGGTATGTCGTGTCCCAGTCCTCACGTCCATTGCCCATTGACTGCATCAGATCAAGTTTCTTCCCTTCAATTTCTATCATCGCTTCCTCCAATGGGCGCTTTCCACTCCTAGGCCTCATCCTTCGCTAAGCAGAGGACCGAGTCATCTCCGATGGTGCTGGTGTGTGTATTGAATTGTCAGCAGAAGAGCATTCAGCAACGAAATCATCATCAATACTAGTGCAGCTGTCTTTTTCAGGCTCTGTTGATCAAGTTGCTTAGATTGCAATTGCATGTTGCTTTCCATTTTTCTAACATTTGAAGTATTTTTCAAAAGAAGTAACATCTTAAACCACCTCTACTGAGACTCCCTTTTGCTGGGAGATAAACCAGGATCTCCGGATTTATTTGCATTCATTCTGTTGAGTTCTGCACAGAAGTTGTCACTGAGATGTTGCCATTTGTTTTTCACATTTTTGCCTGTAAAATAAAAAGTATGAGAATGCGTTTTCACTGGATGTATAATTGCAGGTTTTTGTCAATGGGCGTGTCTTATGCAGCCCTGGCAGATTCCTTCACACTCGGAATTTCTACTATCCATTACATAAGCAAAGAGGTTTGTGAAGGTAATTGGAAAACCATGGCGCATCTTCATATGCCTGCACCTACGACAGAAATGCTACTTGTGACGTCAAAGGAGTTCTATCTTAAGTGGAATTTTCCAAACTGTGTAGGCAGTATTGATGGAAAACATACATGGCTGAAATTTCCATCAAATTCAGGCAGCATGTACTACAACTATTGGCATTACTACTCTATTGTGCTTCAAGGGCCTGCTGATGCCCCATATAGATTCATTGCCATTGATGTTGGTGCTTATGGAAAGCAATCGGACAGTGGGATTTTTCGTTACAGTTCACCGTTATCAGCTTCTAAGCAGCAATAATTTCAACATGCCTAATGCTACGAAACTACCACTATCAGATGTGGAACTTCCATTCCATATCCCAGAAGACAGCTTACTGAGTCTCAGAGACTCTTTAATTACCGTCTAAGCCGGGGTAGAAGAGTAGTTGAGAGTGCCTTTGGAATACTTGCAGGTAAATGGAGAATATTAAACAAGCCTAACGAAACATCTCCTAACATGGTGGACAGGTTTGTAAAATGTGTATGTGTTTTGCACAGCATAGTCATAGTCATAGACAACGAAGATTCATTCAGTACCAGTCTTGATGAACCTGAACGTTAGGTCACACAATCTAATAACAGATTAAATTTGAGGGCAAGAAGGGTAAGAGATGCATTCATTGTCTATTTCAATGGTGAAGTGGGTCGACTGCCTGAAAACGTACATTCATTATAACAGTGCAGACGAATGTGTAACAGACAGTGACGAAATTACGCATGATGGTCATGACTATGTCAATAAATGATAATGAATTGTAATTTACTTTTGTATTCCCTCAAACACATGACTGAATTGCAATCAATAAATAAAAAAATAACATTTTTGTTTACAAGAAGAGTCACATTCAGCAGCCACTTCTTCCCACAGTCTTAGTTTAATGATAATAATAGTATTTATTAACTGCAATTGGGTTGTCACCCGATGGCTGTGATTATTTTACATGTATACAAAACATGAAATTGGTTCCTAATAAATTTAAGTCGGGAGGGCTACATGAGAAGCATGTAGTGGCAACTTGGAATCTTGGGAATCATCTCAGCATTTGCTTATGGACACAGGGACACCAAGAAAAACCTGTGTCGAGGTGGCCGGCCGCAGGACTTCTGAATACTGACTTCTAGCCAGCAGTCCGACATCTAAAGTAAAAGGTCTCTGTTTTGAAAGTTTTTGTCACCTTGTTCCCACAAAGCCGGTCTTAAATGCACCGTATTAATTAAAACTTCGCAATCCAATGTATTTGTACACACTGTAAAAAAAAAACATGCACTTCAACCCCAGGAAGTTAGATCTATTGCGCAACAGAATCGGTCGTCGGCTGGCGAGTGAAAACAAACATCAGCCAGTTCGGTTCGGTGTGCAGTGTGAATGCTTCCATTTCGTACCGTACGTTTGTTTCCCAAGCCGAATCGGTTCGGCTCGGCTTGCAGTGTGAATGAGGCCTTAACTCTGTAACATCAGCAGTAGCAGCAGCGGCGGCGGTGGTTGTGGTGGATGTGAGGGTCGGTGGGGGTAACGGAGGCCCTTTCCCCGCGGGTAAACCAGCCGAGACGTGAATTTGACCGCTCAATATTGTCCAAAATTAAGAACAAGTGGATCTATGCCTCAACTCCTCAAATATGCCCTCATGGACGTGCACATGGGCAACTGCATTCTACTTGTTGAGAATCTTCCAAGAACCTTGTAAACTTTTAACATAAAAATGCTTATGTGTAACACCTGGAGGTACAATTATGAAGTATCTCTGTTTCACACTACAGGGGTCATATGAATACATTTTCATTATTGATGGTATAAATTATGGGCCGCATTTCATAAAACGGGTTATAAACTGGTTAAAGCATATGGTTTCCAGGGAGTGGGGTGAACCTCAATCAGCGCCTCTGGCATATAACGAGAATGAATCTTCGTCCCCTCGAGTCTTGAATGAAACGCGTTGATTCGAGCGTTGCATCAGTCAGAGGGTTAAAGTACGGGGGAAAATCGCGTCACCTACGCAAAAGTGGCATGTACGAGTCAGCGACGACGTGGAGTGTTGGAAGATCAAAAAGAAAACCCCACAGCAGGTATCTGATATTCAATCGACAAACATTTCACGTGCAAAGCGCGAAATCTTTAGCTTCTGTGTTACATAACAATAACACTGTCAACTACAGTATCTCCTCATACTGTTCTAAACTAAACTCCGTGGCCTTAGTCCGCACGCGAACTATACCGACAGAGCGGCCGCCGCCGGTCGGCGAAGTTAGTGCCAACTTCTGCGGATAGAGGGGTGTCACGTGGTCAGCGCAACGGG
>Ga0123354_10017767_pt1 | contig 11146 bp, 12 predicted proteins | sample TergutLab28metaG_2_FD_97872 | JGI IMG/M metagenome (GOLD analysis project Ga0123354, IMG submission 97872) | Labiotermes labralis P4 segment gut microbial communities from Petit-Saut dam, French Guiana - Lab288 P4 | ecosystem: Host-associated > Arthropoda: Insects > Digestive system > Gut ... | reverse complement strand
TCATATTCCGTATCACTCTCCCACATATTTGGTCGAAATTCCATTATATCAATATTATTTCCGTTGTTTTCGGATGACGAGCCACCCGAATTAAAATTTCCTATAAAAGAATTAAGCTCTATTGCCGCTTCTTCCGGTGTATAATCATTTCCGCTAACTCCATTTATTTCGATATTATTCAACTTTTCAGAAAAACTCCTAAAAGTGCCTATCGTTTTAGGTACAATATTTACTACCCCACTCTTACTCACGAATGCGAAAAATATCGCCGCCGCATTTACATCAATAGAACCTTGCTCTATTCTGATGTTTTTATCATCTATCTTATTTATTTTAAGCATAATACTTTATTTTTAATATAATCTAAAAAAATAAAAATACATTTTATAAAAATGAATTGCACCGAAAAATCATATAGCAACCAAAACAAATGACCCCGGTTCAGCCTCTTCAATACCAATAGTCATAACGTCAGCATGAAATTCCACACTTGACATAAATACCGAATTAGTCCATTTTACGGTATTTATCATAGACGTAATACCGAAATCAGTTACCATAACAGGTTCAATGAAAGACAAAACACTATATAAACCCATTAAAACTTCCATTATACTCTGTTTACAATTAAATCTAACATAAAGTATCTTATTTGAGGAGTTATTACTGTCGTTGTTGCCAATTCAACTACATCATCCCACTCTTCCATTGCGTTTGTGATTGCCCATGTGCCGACTTCTGCCAAATTCTTGTTGTGAGCAATTCCCAAACCTGCCAAATTACTGTACAAAATTGGCTTTCCGGCATTAGTACCGCTTTCCCAAACTGCAATCTGAACATTTTTATTGATTGGAATACAAAATATAGGATATGCAGAAACGGATGTAGGCGTATCGTATGGATGTACCACGATTGCATTTTGTTTGGATACAGTTGGAGACTGCTGAAGTGCGCCCAGATAAAATTGCAAACTTGGGTAAAAATTGCCTTGAAATCTGGTAATTGAATCACCTTTCAACATTTCCAATATGTTGGTTGATACTTTATTCCGGTTTTGTTGACTTGATAAGTCACAATATATTCCATTTGTTGCATCATATTTCAACAGAGTTCCAGCTCCGATATTAGCTCCATTATTATCAATTTCGCTAATATTTCCCCAGTTGAAGGAAAAGTTTACACTTGGTCGATATGCTCCAACATAACTTTTATTAAAACCGGTAAATAATGCCGGATTATTTTTCCAGTCCAAATTTAATGTGTAATCCAACACATTTCCGGCTGCATCGTATTTGTTAAATATTCTGGCATTTGATGGTAGTTTATCATCGTAAATGATGGTTCCAGCGCCAAACATGCTATTGATTAAAGCATCTAAATGCGATTTTTGGGCAGCGTCAGTTAATGTGTTATTCTTATAATAAGTCAATGATTCCTTAATGTCATTGATTTCATTGCCAGCAGATGTCCAATTAATTGAAATTAATGTGCTATTCCATAACCAAGCGCATGATTTTAAGATAATACAATTGTTAAAAATAAAAGCATTAACAGCATTTTGATTTGTGAATAAATCAATAGAATCAGTAAATATAGAATCAAACAATGATAAATTTTCTCTTGGAGTCATCGGTTTGAAATCTCTAACTGTCACATTTTTGAATGTTGCTTGGTTATTTTGCCCCCAATATAATGTTGATGCAAAACAATTCAAAATCAATACCGACGGGGTGTAATATGCTTGTAACCCTTGTAAAAAAGATAAAATTGTACAATTGTAGAGATATGTATTTATTGTTCCAATACCTTGAATAATATTTAATTTATTTATATTCAAATTCACAAAATATACAGATATATTGCTATTTGTACTTATAGAAAAAAAACCTAAATTTGTATTCAAATCTCCCAAAATATACGCTTTCTTATTTGAAACGGAAAGATTCAAAATATTAGAAAAATCTCCTTTTACAACAAAATTAACAATATTTGCCGTATTGGTATCTGTTATATTTATTGTTTGTTTTGGAAATTCTCTCGTTCCGGGATTAGAATCACTGCCAAAATTAGCATCAAAAAACAATGTATTTGAATTAGTCAATACTTCACCCGTAAATAGATTTGTAGTTAATGTAAAACCATTTGCTGCCATATTTATCAAAATAAAATTGTTAAACTTCCTGTTTCATAGCCGACGACAATATCAATATCATTGATAATCAAATCGACATCTTTCGGTATTGTAACACCGGCAAGTGTATTTTCATCGTAATTTACGCCATCGACAGAAAAAGAAGCGCCGACTGCATTATTGGAAAGAATCACATTCTGAACAACAAAATCCTGATTATAAGCAAAATGCTTGGGATAAATCAGACTGTTGATGCCGATTTTTTCAACAAAAATTCGTATTTCAGGGCTGTATGATTTCCATTCGCTCCAAACAACATATTCAGGAGGTATATGAGAATCAATAGGTTTTGTTCGCATTTGGATACCGGTCGAATCAATTTTCATCTGTCTGAAAAATCCTGCCGACTGAGTAAATGTAAAGGTTTGAAATAAATAGTAATATTCGTTATGCGTTGGAATATTTGTTTCGATAAATACTTTATATGCCCCATTATCCAAATTATCTAAATCATCCTCAACTGTCAATTCAACAAAGTGAACGCCTTTATCTTCAATATGATTTGTCAAATCTTTTTCGATATCGTCTATCCGATCCAAATTATCCGGCTTATTAAGAATATCCTCCCAAGATATTTCGCTTTTTCCGCCTATCTGCCTCCACTCTTTAGTCTTAAAATCCCAACCGTAAAAGGTAAATTCACTTATTACAAAAGCGTAAGCGCCAGATTCCAATCCGTCGCGATACCTTTCATACAGTTGCTTTACATTAAATACCGGAGCCTTCAAATATCTTATTGCAGGAAATTTCTTTATAAAATTCCAAAATGAGGCAAGCGGTTTTTTATCTTCACAATTCATAATTCTTATTGTTTTACAGTTGCTGTTGTTCCTCTGATTGATTTTAATCCAGGAAACATCTCGATAGCTCTCTGTTCAATAGCTTTGGATATATCGTATTTTTCAAACAGTGTAAAAACAGTGCTTGCAGATAAATAAGCAAGAATTTCAATTATTTGTTGACCAATTTTCAAGTCATCATCAAGCCCTAACTCAATTAATGGTTTGCAAACCGGAAGATAAATAGATTCCTCTATCTTGTGTTCAGTTAACCCTCTTGGAAGTGAATAATAATTTAATACCTGTTTGACATCGCCTTCTATCAGTTTATTTGCTATTGTACAAATCGGACGGATTTCACTCCCGCGCGTATATTCATTGGATTGAATTGACGCTGTCCTTTCATTGTCAACGTATGCTTCATACACAGCTTTTAACCAACCTTTCATCTTAAAACCCGTTAACAGGTAAAAATCAGAAGGCAATACCACATATCCGGTTCCAGAAGGCAAATCAGGGTAAACAGTTTTATCTTCAAATTCTTTATTCTCAAACCAAGCTCTTGGCATAACTCCGGCGCATCTCCGCCATGCATCGACGAAACTGCCTTCGATATATTTATCAACCTGAGCCGTATCTGCACCGATTAAAAACGTCCCTCCATTATCCATTAACGACGCTTCATTCATAATCAGCAATACCCTGTTGATGTAATCTTTCTTTGTCATGATAATTCCTTTTAAAAAGGGCTGTTAGTTAAACCGACAGCCCTTCTCATATATTTTACTCACTTTTGAGATTCGGGAACGAAATACCTAACTCTTTAGCAACAGTCAAAATGGCATCCTTGCTTTTCAACTTCGCATGATGGACTTTATACGGATCGCCGCGAAGGATTGAAACAGCATCGTTTAAAACATTTACTTCCGGGAACTCTTTAGGTTCGATATTTTCTTTTTCTTCTTTATTAGCAGATTGTTCTAATTTTTCAGAAAGAAAAATCAATCCTTTTTTGAAGTAAAACGATTTTTCGATCGCTTTTTGCTCTTTTTCATCAGGAGTTGAATATGATCCCCCAAAATTTGAAAACGAAACGGTTTTTACGGAATTTTCAACATTAACGGAAAAAACAATCTTTGCCTTATTTTTTGAAAAATATACTTTATCCATGATTAACCTTCAAATTTTGAACGATTTAAATATAATCTTGCATGAGCATCCGGGAAAGAAAGCGTTAATCCGCTCGGCTCAACCAAAATACGACCGGTACTGTCGGCTTCTCCATTTTTTACGTTATCAAGAGTCTCTGAGCGCCATCCCATTGTCCATTTAGTCATATAATCAGCATCCAACATAAACGCACAATCTTGCAATCCTGCCTCTATCATTGATTTATCCAATATAGGAACAATCGTTCCGAACGGTGATTCAATAGGAGTAACAGTTAATCCGAAAAAGTCTTTTTTAGAACCATACCACAATGTGTGATTCAGTGGAACTTTACATAATTCAGCCATATAATTAGGAGAACATAGCAATAATTTTGTATTGGAAGCTGCATTATCTGTGAATCCCGCATTCATGTAGTCAATTAGCATTGATGCCGTTAAACTGTTTCCTCCCGCATCTAAATCTTTGGCAGCCATTCCCCAAATACCTTCAGTAAAATACGTATCCTCCGGTTTTCGGTTATATCTATTCTTCACATTGCGTATTGCTTTTACTCCGCGCCAATAAGAGTTATTAGTCTCTTTACGCATCTGGTCTAACGCTTGCTGTACGACATCCGAAATAGTCCAACTCACTTCTTTGTCTCTCATTGAGAAAAAGTTTGATTCTTCAACTTCGGCAATAAATTTCTGCAAATACTGGTCAGTAGGAGTTGGAAGTATATTATATACATCGGTACGTATCTGAAATTCCGATGCGGCGCGTCCGGAAATGGTTATCTCGGAATTAACCGGTATTTCAGGAATAGTAAAACTTGTACCTTTTCCGTTTACAGCTACTACAATAGGACGGCCATCAGCATGTCTGTCAACAACGTACAACATCAGCGGTCGAGAATCCTCTGTATTCGTTCCAACTTTCCCATTAACCACATAACCGTTAACACCCTTAACAATTAGTGTTTGGTTTATTGCTATCAAAGCATTGTCATCTCCATTTTGACCAAACGTAAGAGGAGCTTGCGTTCCGGCTGCGTCATATTTTACGGTAATTATACTGTCGGACGGAAGGGTAGCTACACTGTAATAGGAAACAATCTGCGACTTGCTATTTTTCGTCCTTGCCTGTCCTATACTTCTCGCAATTGTATCAAGTGGATACCTGTATCGATTGATTTTCACAATCTCCTTGTCAATCTCCCTTAATAATATTGTTTCAACATTTTCTTCCGCAAATTCAACCGACATTCCTTCTCGAAGATTATAAGAATCCCCATGAGCGGCTACCCCCTGTATGGTACCGTTAGAAGCTTCAATAGGAACAGAAGCAGCTACTTCGGCAGTCATCGCTCCTGCATCAATAATACCAAACGCAGAACATAAAAGCATGATTACCATTACAAGTAATCCGCTATAATTCAAATCTTTAAAAAACTTTTTCATTTTGTATACTAATTAAATTTATAATTTGTCAATTTTTAATCTCTTTCAGGTTGTCATACACGCTTCCGGGTCGCGGTTGAAAAACCCCTTTTGATTGCTTCGCTTTCGCTCCGGTTCCATTTCCAAAGTCAGGAATAGCTCCAGGTGTTGTCTTCTCTTTCATCTTAGCCTTTACAACTTCTCCTTTTCCTTCCACAAATCCGGTATCAGCAGCGTCCTGTACATCTTTTTCATAATTCAGTCCTTTATAGACCAAATCAATCAAATCCTTTGAAATATTTCCCATCAGAATATTGTCGGCAAGTTGCATAATCCCTGAATGAACCTCGCTCTTTTGATCTGGAGTCAATGAATTTTCCTTTGCAAAATCATCAAGCGTTTTATTATATGTCTCGATATTCTTCATTGCGTCTTCCTGCTCCTTTTTGCTATTGGCGAGTTGCGCAAGATTTTCCTGATAACCCTTTTCAAACTCGTCCAAATCGTCTCCGGAAAGGTCAAACGGTTCCTTTCCGTAAACCGAAGCAACAGAATAAGGAAATGATTTCGGTTTATCGCCGGAAATCATGGATAACACGGCGCCCAATCTTGGATCTTTAGAAACCAAATCGGCAAGCCTCACATTTGCACCGTTCAAATCATCATATTTCTTTTGTAAATTCGCATGTCTTGTATTTGCATAATCATACAACGAATTATCGTCCGGCTCACCGCTTTCAGGATTATCCGCCTTGTATGCTTCCGCTAAAGAATCCCTGCCTTGAGGAATTTTCTCATCATTTTTTACATCTGATTCCATTTTTACTAATATTAAAATTCGACAGCAAAAAAAGCAAATAAAAAAATTTTTTGAGGTCATTGAAATGAAAAAACATAAACCATGTAGAAAAATAATTTTAAAATGTTCATAAATTCTTATCGAAACACTGCATAATTAGTTTAATATCATATAATTTTGTGAAAATTTTGTATTATGGAACTATACTATCAAAAAGAAAGGGACAAAGATTTTTTCGAGGTATGCGAATCAATAAGAAAAGAAATATATCCTGAATACATTTCGGTAGATAATATAACATTGTTAGCCATAACTAAGAAATCTAAATCATTCTATTTGAAACCAAAAGTATGCGCTCTCATAATCAATAAAGTACGAAGCGGATGTATAAGCAAAATCAAAAACAGAGAAAAGAGAAAACTCTATATTGAATTATGGAGAAGATATATCCAGATAAAACGACAAAATAATGAACTCAACACAATGGACTGTGCAAGAATCATAGCAGATCAGGAAGCCCCGCAATTCTACATATCCGAACGACACGCTACCAATCTGTATTATAAATTGTTAAAATCAAATCCAACATGAAATACCTTTTTGTATTGATATTCTTTATAGTATTTTTCACTTTCGACAAATCAATTGGATACACAAATACCTCTCCCGTTTGGACGCATTTTACCTATATGTTTCAGCACGCAAACATTATTCATCTTGGAATCAATTCGCTTACTTTCATAGGAATGTTTCGCGTATTGGAGAAAATCATAAACAAATACTTTTTAGCGTCAATCATATTATCGATTCCTGTCGTAGCATCGTTCATGTCGATGTATCCGATTCCAACCGTTGGAATCTCTGGAGCAATATATGCAATGATTGGAATCTATCTTGCCATGATAACAAGCGGAAAACTCATCGTAAAAGACCGAAATAAACTTTTCATATTCCTGTTTTCAATCTCTATCAGCTTGTCTTTAAGTTTTTTAAAAACAAGTAGCAACTTCTGGTTGCATATTTTTTCACTGATTATGGGATATGTGTTTTGGTTGATTATTGAATTATGGAATACGATAAACAAATAAATCATGAATATCCAGACCAAATACGATTTAGGACAAAATTTTTTAGTCAACAATGGAAAAAATATAGCAAAAATTACATCTATCGGAATTGTTATTAATAAACAACGTAGTAAATGTGTGAATTATGGATTAGCTACTTTTGAAAATAAAAAAACTCAGAAAAAAATGCAAAAAGAAAATAATATATACATAAAGAATATGTTATTACTTGATTTGTATATTTCATTAAACGAAAAACAATTGGACAAACTGGTTCGACTTGGAAAGATTACCAGTAATAATGCTCCCTTCGTATAGGTTTTATTCGCTTATCCAACAAAGTTTTTGCATCTTGCAAAACAGACGCCGCCCGTTGAAGATAAGCAGCCGCTTCCTGTGGAGATTTTGTTTCCAACCACCGGTACATAATATAAGCCGTCAAAAACTCCTTCACTTTTATATCAACCGGTTTATACAGATGAAAATTCCAATCGTCCGGCATTGCCAAATAAAAAACATAATCCCTGTTTTCAAAAAAATCCTGCGTTTCAAAATAATCAGGCTCTACAGGAACGTCTTTCATGTATCCAGAAAAAGCAACGGTAACTTCCGCTTGCGCCTCAAAAAATAACTGCCTGAACAACCGAAGGTATGCTTCATCAAAAACCAATTGTTCAAACAAGTTGTCTCCGTTTTGGTCGTATTTGCGAATCGAAAACAAAGAGGCTTCCTGTTTAACCGATGCAAAAATATTATCGTGCGAATATATAAAAGTTAATGGATTCATTGTGTTGTATTTTGATTATTTAATATTCTTTGTACAAGTTGATTATTACTTTTCGGAATCTGCTGTCTGATATTATCTGGAACCATCCCCTGCTGTTGTATTTGAGCGCCTGTAGGTATTTCCTGCTGTCCAACCTGTCCTATTTGTCCTTGTTGTCCCATCTGCGACTGTTCCTCTCCCTGTCTCGAATTAATCGACTGGAGCAATTTATCCGCAAACGGAAACGCCCCGTTTTCAAGCAATTCACTTAGCGTAATCTGACCTGCATTAAATATTTGCATCAAAAAGTCATTCATAATTAATCGGTACGCCGGAGTAGCCGTGCTTTCCGTAATTGACAGGTCAAACTCAGCATTGCGCACTTTATTTGGGTCGTATAAGAATGAATTGGGGGTTGAACTTTTACCGGTGATATTAATATATCTCGGCTCTGTATAGAATTGTTGGATTAATTTCATATTCTTATAATCCCTTTCCTCTCTCAATTCCCTGTATGCTTCAAATAGTTCCGTCAATGAAGTTGTTGAATTTTGCACCTGCTGCATATACAATGATGCCGGAGTTCCTGCCGCCGGCGCTTTCCCCTGCAAAGCCCCCTGAACTCCCGAAATATCTTCCAATAATTTTAACTGTATCGATAACATATCATGTATGCCAAGCTGATTGGAACTCGATACAATTTGCGCAGGAAGTTTTGCATTCGGATTCTTTTTTGTTGTGTAAAGAATAACGCCATTAAAAACTGCCCACTCTTCTGCAATATCTTTTATTGTATATCCGTCAGGTATTGAACTCTCATCGATAGCCAAAACACCCTTTGCCGACGAACGCGTAACAAAGTCCTGCAACATAATAAGCCGATTGATATATCGTTGTTGATCGATAAAATCAGAGACAAATGGATACACCTGATTATCATAGAACGGATATATCTTGAATGAATAAGGATGCGATTCATGCCAGAACGGAGTTTCACCCTCTTGAAGCACATCTCCCATTGGAGAAAGAAAATAGTAATACCAGTAATTATCAATGAACCATTTGTATTGAATCAGCTTCATATCTTCCGGAGCCACGCCTGCAGCAGACTGTTCAACAAAACGCGTCTGATTTTCAATGTCAAGCGCCTGTTTTTCTTCGATTTCAGCCTTATAAAAATCGCCCGTCATAGAATCATGAACCAGAATACGCTCCTTGCTTTCCTTTTTCCAAACCTCTATCACGCGGCAGCGCGCAGTATCGGTCGGAATAAAAAAATTCAAATCCCGCTTGATGTCTAATGTAAGATTGTTTGCATAATTGATTGTTGTTTCAGTGTCGCAATAGCTGTATATCCGGCGTATCTCTTCCGCTCTCTGTGGATTTCCAGCGGAAAACTGATCCATCACATCATACAGACCGACATCATGTATTTCTCCTATCAGATGACAGTCCCAATGGCGAGGATCGTTGATGTGATTGTCAAAAAATATGTTATTATGGTTAATCAGATGCGTCCACACATCCATCTTGTTATTAATCCATCCGTATGTCGATTTAAAAGCTGCAAGCCCTGTAATAAGGAAATAATTAAAATTCAGACTGTCAATCCCCCAGAGTTTATTCAACTGATAAACGTATTGCAATGCTATAGACATTAATTCTCCTTTCCCCTGTTCATCCCTTTCTCGTGAAACACATACAGGTTCTGTCTGTTGTGTTTGGAATACACCGGAAACAGAACGTACAATACCTCGTATCCGGTTGTTTTGAAGCGGAATATTACCTTGTTTGATAATACTTTGCCTTTCTGTCATCGTCGTACATCCCACTTTGATATGGTCTCCCCACTGGTCTTCAAACGTGTACATTTTATTCCGACGGGCTTTCCTTCGGAAATCGTCAAGTCCAGCCCAAGCGTTATAAGCGTCAATCAAAACAAAATCATTCTTTCCATATCGACTTGTTCTGTTTTGTACGGTATCTATTCTTGCCTTTTTCGGAAAATACCTTGCCGCTATCTTAGGATTTGATTTTCGTGTTGTCATCTTAATCTATTTGACTGCGAAAAAACAAAATCAATTTCAAATTTCAGGTTATAGAAATGAAAAAATGAAGCACGTAGAAAAAAAACAGCGCCAGGAAACATGAAAGATTTCTGACGCTAACTTAAAATTAACCTAAAGTTAACGTAAAGTTAACATAGGTTTTAACAACCCTTTTTACCGCCTCCTGACCGTTTCGTCGGCGTTGGCTTTCCGTTTTTTGTCTTCATAATCTTTGTGTTTAAAATTTATAATCCATAATTCATATTCAAATACTTTCGTACTGTCTGATAGAGTATTATTTTTTAAATTCTTCCCATACTTTTTTAAATTCATCATCATTCTTTGATTTCATCGCATCATATAATCTTGGAACTACTTCTTTATATTTGGCAAGCCTGTTTTCCACATCCTGTTTGTTTTTCCCTTCCAATTTAGGCAAAACCTTTTCCATATTATAGATTCTTTTTAAAAGACCGTCAATAGTGTTACTTTTCTGAAAATCAATTTTATTCAATCCATCCTGTAAGTTATCGTTATATTCTTTAACCCCCAATTTTCCTTCTTGCAGTTCTTGAATGTGATCTTTATGATATTCTTTTGCATAATCCTGTCCTTTAGATACGACTGTCGAGACGTCATTGTTAATATCGCTAAGTTTTTGCTCAGCTCCTTTTTTGTAATAGTCTATCAATGAATTATATTTTTCGCCTTCCTGTTTGCTATTTTCATATAACCTTGCACCGGTTGTTCCGCTGATTGTCCCTTGTTCAATAGCTTTCCACAAAGCGTTTTTAGCATCTTCCGACCCGCTTTGACTTTGTATAGCCTCATTATAAATTTGCGATGCTTCCGCAATTGGTAGAGGAGCTTTTGATAACGCATATTCCCAATAACCCATTTTATGA
>Ga0123354_10017764_pt1 | contig 11147 bp, 10 predicted proteins | sample TergutLab28metaG_2_FD_97872 | JGI IMG/M metagenome (GOLD analysis project Ga0123354, IMG submission 97872) | Labiotermes labralis P4 segment gut microbial communities from Petit-Saut dam, French Guiana - Lab288 P4 | ecosystem: Host-associated > Arthropoda: Insects > Digestive system > Gut ... | reverse complement strand
GGGGCCAAAAAACCACCTGAAACGGGTTCCCAGGTTTCTCCAGGGGTTTGTCGAATCCAATCCGTCGCCGTCAGAGGCCAGTTACCGAAGGTGCCGGGGAATTTTTGAGCATCCTGTTAATGGTTGTTTGCCCTATACGCCACACCTGTCATTCCTCTTCTTTGGGGACAAAAACAATATTTCCCAAACACTCAAGCCGTTCATTTTCAAAACCAAACAATATACGCCCCCATGATCGTTTTATAGCGAAAAAATTTACGCCACGATCATAAATTTTCTGTTCATCATGAATGTTAGGGTACATCTTTTCGAGATTGGCAAGCGTATAGCATTTCGTATCCCTGCTGACACTTAATATTATCCTGATCATTTTTTTTGTTTCAGATCTATGACGAAGCCATATTTCCCTAAAAAGCAGTCCGTCTTCGTAAGCAATATCATTTGCAGTGTATGAATAAATATATTGATCAGAGCGGGCAAGCGTTAAATCAACACCTCCCAATGCTTCCGAAACTTTCTCGACCGTCCAGGGGTTGGCATCTTCCAGCCTTTGCACCAGTTCCACAAGATTCATTATTTTGTCCTCCTGACGGGCTTGGGCGGGGCCGCCCGTCGGCACAATGCTGGAAGCGAGTGCTCCGTTGACCGCAATACACGACAAAAAACACACGGCACAGATCAGCCCGGTGGTTGAATCCAGTTTTTTCATTACAAAAGCTCCTGTACTTCACAGCATAGCATGGAGTTTAGCCCCACTCGGTCAATCTGAGTACTAAGGTGTTGCAGATGGTTTTTGATATTGCTCTCTGTAATACTGATCGTAAGTTTTGCCGCCTACTGTTTCTATTTTGTAGACTCCAGCTATCTCTTCACGGGCGGCTTCACGGGTAATCTTCCCGCTCTCAAGGTCGTCATAGCAACCGTTATAGATTCCATGATAGGCGGAAGTGCCAGCAAGCCCGATGTTCTGACCAGCACCGCCTCCCGTGTTAGGGTTCAGGATGTCCCTTTGAATTTCAATGGCATATAAAACCGCTTCCCCTTCGTCCAGCAAGTTACTCCGCACAAAAGTGTCTTCTGAAGACCAGTCTGCAGAAAGGTCATTGCGTGCATGCCCTACTTCATGGGCAAGTATCCGCATCACTATGAGCGGGTTTTTCCGATACTCGCTATTGATACGAATGAGTTTAGTGCCTTTGGTTGCACCGCCTGCGCCAGTTATGCCTTCTTTATAGACGATTTCCCACCCATCAGCGCGCAATTTTTCTATATCCCCTTGCAGTGTCGGCGATTTGGCAATGAGAGCCTGTATGGCAGGATCATCCAGTGGCGAGGCATATATCGTCGGGCCGGGCGTAACAGGGGGAGGTGGCACCATATCCCCTGCTAGTCCATCCGACGGCCCGCCACCTCCGCCCGGCGACCCGCCATCACCACCGCCATCACCACCGCCACCGCCACCACCCGGCGACCCGTAACCTCTACCTGGAGAAGCAAAATCCCCCATCCCTTTGCCAGACGCGTCCATCGCGGCCATCGCGGCCAGATCCGCCGCATTCTGGGCGGCGGCCGTCAGTCCCTCGCCGCTCTGTCCGGCCAACGCCTTTGCACCCGCTGCCGTCTGGTTTCGTAATACATCCCCAAACTGCGTGTATACGAAAATACTGCTGATCGCAATCACCGCCACAATGATGATGTATTCCGCCATCCCTTGACCGGCTTGACGAGCGTAACGGCGAAGACCTTTGATGCCAGGAATTTTCATTTTTGTGCGTTCTGTTTCAGGGAATTTATGTCATTTAAAAAATGCAAACACAACAGCCGGTAAACCATGAAAAACTTCACGGACTTTGTCACTTGATAAATGAGTATAGGGCACCTCGAAAAACTCCCTTGTTTCATGGAGTCAGAAAAATTTCCCTTTGATTTCATTGGAAAAATTTTTGCTCTTTTAGCCAAACCCGATGTTTTTCGAGGTGCCCTATACAATAGTTTATAAAGGCACGAGATACCCGGCACGGGAAAAAGTGCTTTTCGGGTCAGCGTACGATGACGATATCCCGGCGGACGGGCGTGTGCGGCTCGGGGGAAGGGGCGGCGGCTTGTGGCGGCGCAGGAACCGGGGCAGGCGTTACGACAGCGGTTTGCGGCAGGGCTGCGGGCGGTTTGTTTGCCGAGGCAAGAGCCTTGAGGGCAGGTGGCGGTTCCGAAGCCGGTTTGTCCAGTGCGGCGACGACTGGCGGTGGCTTGCTTGCGGCAGCGGGAGCTGCGGGAACCGTAGCGGGAGCAGCAGGAGCCGCGGGAACCGTAGCGGGAACCGCAGGAGCCGCAGAAGCGGGCGAAGGCGATGCCGTCGCCACTTGCGTGGGCGTTTGCGATGGCGTCCATGTCCAATGCTTATGCCAGACGGCGTATACGAGGTTAGGGTACTCTGGTTTGCCCCGGCTGCCGTTATAGCGGCCCAGGGCCATAAAAAGGTTGCCTTTTTCAAGATCGATGTAGTGGCGCAGGATGGTGCAGCCGTAACGCAGGTTGGTGCGCATGTGGAAAAGGTTGTCTTCCTTGTTGCCGATGGCTTCGATCCAGAACGGCATGACCTGCATATAGCCGCGTGCGCCAGCTTTCGAGAGTGCGTATTTGCGGAACCGGCTTTCGATCTGGATGAGGCCGAGGACGAGTTGTGGGTCGAGTCCTGCGCGCGTGGCTTCGTAGTGAACCGTAGTCAGCAGTTCCTTGCGGGTATTCGGGTCGGGAATGCGCTTTTCGAGGCGCAGGGACATCTCGGTGAGCCAGCGGTCACGTTCGGCAATATCTTCGATCGCGATGGTGGGCGGGGCATCGCTTACGGCCTGATGTAAGGCGGCGCGTATGCTGGCGGCCAGGCGTTCTTCTTTCTGGTTTCCTGCCTGTGTCGGTGAACTGGCCAGCACGCAGGCACAGACGGCAAGCAGGAGCAAAAGACGAGGTTTCACGTACCACGTCTCACAACACGTCTCTCCGCAGGAGATCGATGATGTATCCGGCAGCCTTGTCGGGAACAAGCTTCAATTGTTCGCCTCCCCGGCGGAGTTGGACTTCGACGATGCCTTCTTTCAGGCCGCGTTCGCCGACGGTCAGGCGGAACGGGATGCCGATAAGCTCCCAATCGGTGAACATTACGCCCGGACGCTCATCGCGGTCGTCGAGAATGGTGTCGATGCCTGCTGTGCGTAGCGCCTCGTAGAGCCGCGTGGCTTCAAGGCGCACGGCCTCGGACTTGCCCCATCCGACGGCACAGACGACGGCCTCGAACGGCGCGATGGGGGCGGGCCAAAGGATGCCGCGTTCGTCGTTGTTCTGCTCGATAGCTGCACCAAGGATGCGGGTGACGCCGATACCGTAGCAGCCCATCTCGAAGAAACGGGGTTTACCGTCGATATCGAGAAAGGTGGCGTTCATGGCGCGGGAGTACTTGTCGCCAAGATAGAAGACGTGCCCGACTTCGATGCCCCGGTCGATGGCAAGCGTGCCCTTGCCGTCCGGCGAGGGGTCGCCGATAACGGCGTTGCGGATGTCGGCGACGATTTCGGGTTCGGGCAGGTCGCGCCCCCAGTTCACACCGGTGTAATGGTAGCCCTCGGCGTTCGCGCCGCAGATGAAATCGGACATGTTGACCACGGTACGGTCGGCAACGACGCGCACGGGTTTGCGGGGGGCGATGGGGCCGAGATAACCGGGTTTACAGCCGAAGTGCTCGATGATTTCCGTTTCGGAAGCAAAACGGAACCCGGTGTCCAGCCCGTCTATCTTGCCAGCCTTGGTTTCATTGAGTTCGTGGTCGCCCCGGACGAGCAGCAACCAGAGTGTCGTGGCGGCGATGTGTCCGGCATCGTCGAGTTCGTCACTGGCGAGCACGAGCGATTTGACGGTGGAGGCAAGCGGCGCGCTGAGGAATTCGGCTACCGCGCTGCAAGCCTCCATACCGGGGGTGACGGTCTTGGCGAGCGGGGCGAAAGCGTCTGCGCGCGCCGGGATGAGCGGTAGGGTTTCGGCCAGTTCGATATTGGCGGCGTAGTCCGAATCCGGGCAATAAACAAGGGCATCTTCGCCGGTGTCGGCGATAACCTGGAATTCATGCGAGAGGTCGCCGCCAATCGCGCCGGTGTCGGCGGCGACCGCGCGATAGACAAGACCGATGCGATCAAAGATATTGCGATAGGCTGCGTACATCGCTTCGTAGCTTTTACTGGCGCTTTCAGGGTTGCGGTCGAACGAATAACCGTCTTTCATGATGAATTCGCGCCCACGCATCAGCCCGAAGCGCGGACGGCGTTCGTCGCGGAATTTGGTTTGAATCTGATAGAAATTGCAGGGGAGTTGCCGGTAGCTTTTAAGTTCCTGCCGGGCGATGTCGGTGACGGCTTCTTCCGAAGTGGGCTGGAATGCAAAATCGCGTCCGTGGCGGTCGCGCAGCCTCAACATTTCCTGGCCCATCTTGTCCCATCGGCGGGTTTCCTGCCACAACTCGGCAGGCTGCACCAGTGGCATGGAAATCTCCAGTGCGCCTGCGCGGTTGAGTTCGTCGCGGATGATGGCTTCGATTTTGCGAATGGAGCGTAGCGCCAGCGGCATGTAATCGTAGATGCCAGCGGCGACTTTGCGGATCATGCCCGCACGCAGCATGAGCTTCTGGCTCACGACTTCAGCGTCTGCGGGGGCTTCCTTGAGGGTGTTGAAGTGGAATTGGCTGGCGCGCATGAAAATGGGTCGTAGTGGTTTGTTAACTCATTGATTTTAACGCGGTGTGCGGCTTCGTTTCAGCGCGCTTACGGTGCGGCGGCTTCAAATGTGCGGATAAATATGAAAGAATCGGGCTAATTTTACAAAACTGAAGGTTCGATTATGCTCGACCGTGAAGGGTATCGCCCGAACGTCGGCATTATTCTTGTCAATACGCGAAACGAGGTGTTCTGGGGAAAACGCATCCGCGAGCATTCATGGCAGTTCCCGCAAGGTGGCATCAAGCACGGCGAAACGCCGGAGCAGGCGATGTACAGGGAGTTGCAGGAAGAAATTGGCTTGCGCACGGAACACGTCAGGATTCTCGGCAGAACCCGTGACTGGTTGCGTTACGACGTACCCAAGCATTGGATTAAGCGGGAATGGCGCAACACCTATCGCGGGCAGAAGCAGATCTGGTATTTGCTGCGGCTGATGGGGCACGACTCGGATATTTGCCTACGATCCAGCCCGCATCCCGAGTTTGACGCTTGGCGCTGGAACGATTACTGGGTTCCGTTGGACGCGGTCATCGAGTTCAAGCGCGGGGTGTACCAGCTTGCCTTGACCGAATTGTCGCGTTTGCTGTTCCGTTCCCGGCACGCCGAACCGCCGCCAGGTTACTGTTCGTTGGCCGAACCGGCAAGATAGCAGCCAGGATGAGGGGGACGCATAAAAACCTTGTGTTCAACGTGGGTTTAAGTTCATAATGTGAACTAATCTGACCGCTAACGATGCGCGATTCTGTGGTGTCTCCTCCACCCTCGTCTTTGGTGTGGATTTAACGCAGTCCTACCGGGCTGCGTTTTTTTTTCGTGGTGCGCCCAGCATGGGCGTGTATCCCCACCATCTTCCCTTCTCCAGCAGTACGCGATTCGGCAGAGAAATTCTGCGTATAAACCCATATTGGATGGCACGGTGCTCAAGTTGATTATTCGTTTCCTTTTTTATTTTATGAAAATTTCCACACTTCAAATAAATATTTATCGCAATATAGCATGAAATGGTATTTTTTTACACTATTTCATTACTGCTATGTGGATACTGTTTATACAAGCTGTTTATCCAAAGTAACGGATATCTCTTATGCGGAAACTACGCATAAACGGAAAATCCGTTTTCAGCAAAAGTGCCAAAAAAATGGCCATACGGGATTGTACGTGCTTGGATAGCTGGTGGTTTTTTTATGCTGGTTTTTCAAGTTTTGCACGTCTATGCAGTTGGTTTGAGGAGAGAGCTAATGTTATTTTAGGAGCAGATATGTTCAATAACTTCAAAGTAGGTAGTAGGCTCTTTTTCCTCACTGCTTTTGTCTCCGTAATTACCGTAATCGTCATGTTGTTCGGAGTATCCGGCATGAAAAAGATGGCGGTTAATACGGATGTTATGTACAACGAGAGGGCTGTAGCACTGGCTCAGCTTGGCAAAGTCAATGCTACCCTCAATGCGCTGGTCGGCGATGTTTTCCGCGCCTTCCAGCACGACCCTGCCGCAGAAGCTTCCAAGACCCATACTGACCACACGGTCAAGGAACATCTGGACAAAGCCGAAGCGCGGATCAAGGATATCAACGAGGCGTGGGCAAACTATACCGCTACCCCCCTGGCGGATGAGGAAAAGCTACTGGTTTCCAGGTTCACGGAAAACTACGCCCCGTTCGTCAGGGATATCCTCCGTCCCACCCTCGCTTCTCTGAACGCGAACGATTTTTCCAATATTGTCTTGGAACGGTTCGTTGGAGGACACCGCGATTTGGGGTTTTCCCTGGAGAGAACCGCCAATGATCTGATCGTGTTGAATGACAAACTCGCCAAGGCGAACTTCGTGGAAGCCATAGAAACTTATGACTCGTCGCTCGCATACATGCTGGTGGCTTTTACCATCGGGATGCTACTGAGTACCTTGATTGCCTGGGGCATCATTCGCTCCATCGTCGCCCCGTTGTCGGGCTTACAGAAGGTGATGGGTGAAATTGAACAAAGTGGTGATTTCACGCAGCGCGTGGATGTTTCCAGTTCCGACGAGGTAGGCCAGACTTCGGCCTCGTTCAACCAATTGCTGGGCGCCCTGCAAAAAACCTTGAGCGAGATCCTTGGCCATACGAACCATCTCGACGCTGCCGCGACCGAACTTTCCAGTACCGCGCAGGAGGTTGCCGCAAGTTCCGAGATGACCAGCGAATCCTCATCGGCAATGGCCGCCGCGATCGAGGAGATGACCGTCAGTGTCACTCAAATCAGCCAGAACGCGCAGGAAACCTTCGAAATCACGCAGCGTGCCGGCGAAGCTTCGCAACATAGCAGCAAGGTCATCCAGCAGACCGTCAAGGAAATGCATGCCATGGCCGATGCGGTGCGCGAGTCCTCCGAGAGCATCACAGAACTGGGCAAGCAGTCTGGACGGATTTCCGGCATCGTGCAGGTGATCAAGGATGTTGCCGACCAGACCAACCTCCTGGCGTTGAACGCGGCCATTGAGGCGGCGCGTGCCGGCGAACAGGGCCGCGGCTTTGCCGTCGTCGCTGACGAGGTGAGGAAACTGGCCGAACGTACCACGAGCGCCACCGGCGAGATCGGCGCGATGATTGCAGCCATCCAGAACAGTTCTGGCTCGGCGGTGAAAACGATGTGTCATGCTGCCGAAATGGTTGAATCCGGTGTTGTGCTGGCCGACCAGGCCGGGTTGGCGATCACGGATATCCAGGAGAGTGCCCATAAGGTGCAGACGCACGTTGACGACATCACCTCAGTCCTGGCCGAGCAGGGCACCGCCAGCCAATCGATTGCGCAGCAGGTTGAGCGTGTAGCCCAGGCGGCGGAGCAAAACAGCGCCGCAGCGCGTAGTTCTTCCGAGGCGGCAAGGAATATCGAGCAATTGGCACGAGCCGTGCGCGACTCGGTGGCGAAATTCAGAATCTGAACCCATGCCGAGTAGGTCTGAGAAAGGGGCGGTCAGCTTATCTGACCGCCCCCTTGTTTTGATGAAAGCGTTCGCACTGCAAATGAATAGTCGTTGCGACATGACATGAAATAGGTATTTTTTTACACTATAACGTTACTGTTGTGTGGATACTACGTACGCGGATGTTGCTTGTAAGTCGGTTTGTTGGATATTCCTTGCGATGAGGGTTGCTCTTGGGTGGAAAACCGCACCCGGCAACAACATCGGGCAACACCATGTAAATGGGCGCGCAGAACCATACGTGCCTGGGTGGTCGGTAGTTTATGCGTACTGAGTATAATCTTAAGGTTTGAGTGAACCGATTGCCTTTTGTTTTGGCAAGGTGGTTTCATTTCATCGGGAGCAGTGACATGTTCAACAACCTCAAAATCGGCAGCAGGCTGTATTTCCTCACTGCAGTTACTTCCGTGGTTACCATCGTCGTCGCAGTGTTCGGGATACTCGGTATGTCGAAGATGGATCACGAAGCTGATGTCATGTATAACGAAGGTGCCGTGGTGTTGGCTCAACTCGGCAAGCTTGAGATCGCCATCGTCTCGTTGAGCGCAGAATTTTTCCGCGCTTTCCAGCATGACCCCGAATTAGCTATCAGCAAACTCCATGCCGATCACGGGCTCGGGGATCATCTGAACAAGATGGAATCCCTGCTGAAGCAGATTGATGAGGCATGGAATCGCTTTGTCTCTACCCGCCTGACGGAGTCAGAAAAGAAGTTGGTGTCCAACTTTAGTGATAACTACGAACGTTACGTTAATGACACTGTCCGTCCTGCCCTCGCTGCGCTTCGCGCAGAAGATTTTTCCCCTGAGGTCTTGTCACACTACATCCAGGGATACCGCGCACGGGGAGCGGTTCTGGAAAGATCCGTCGACGAATTGATCAACGTGAATGACGCACTCGCCAAGCAGAACAACGAGCATAGCGCCTCAGCCTATAGTTCATCGCGCCTATGGATGCTGTCTGTTTTGATCGGTGGCCTGTTGCTCAGTATGTTCATTTCCTGGCGCATCATCTACTCTATCGTTACCCCGTTGTCGGGCTTGCAGAAGGTGATAGGCGAAGTCGAACGGAGCGGCGATCTTACCCGACGCATGGACGTCTCCAGTGCTGATGAAGTGGGGCAAACCGCAGCCTCGTTCAATCAATTGCTGTCTGTTTTGCAAACGACCCTGCGTGATATCCTTGATAATGTGAACCGGCTCGACACTGCCGCAACCGAGCTTTCCACTACCGCGCAGCAGGTTGCTGCAAGTTCCGAGATGACCAGCGAGTCTTCCTCGGCGATGGCTGCCGCAATCGAAGAAATGACCGTCAGCGTCAGCCATATCAGCCAGAACGCACAGGAAACCGCCGAAATTACACAGCATACCGGCGAGCTTTCGCAACAGGGGGGCGATGTCATCCGTCAGACCGTTGGCGAAATGCATGCCATGGCCGAGGCCGTACGCGAATCTTCCAAGGGCATTATCGAACTGGGCAAGCAGTCCGAACAGATTTCCAGCATCGTGCAGGTGATCAAGGATGTTGCCGACCAGACCAACCTGCTTGCGCTGAATGCGGCCATTGAAGCGGCACGTGCTGGCGAACAGGGGCGCGGCTTTGCCGTCGTTGCCGACGAGGTGAGGAAACTGGCCGAACGCACCACGAGCGCCACTGGCGAGATCGGCGCGATGATTTCAGCCATCCAGAGCAGTTCGAATTCGGCAGTGAAGACGATGGGCAATGCCACCGTACGGGTCGAATCCGGCGTTGCGCTGGCCGATCAGGCCGGGTCTGCGATCACGGACATCCAGGAAGGCGCCAAACAGGTGCGGACGCACGTTGGTGACATCACCTCGGTTCTGGCCGAGCAGGGCGTCGCCAGCCAGTCGATTGCGCAGCAGGTGGAGCGCGTTGCCCAGGCGGCGGAAGAAAACAGCGCCGCAGCGCGTAGTTCTTCCGAGGCGACGAAGAATATCGAGCAACTGACGCGATCCGTGCGCGACGCGGTGTTGAAATTCAAGGTGGCCTGAAACCGTGCGGCGGAGCGGCCACCCCGTCGCTTCGCGCCACCCCTCCAGGCGCCAAGCGGGTGAGGAAAGTACGAACCTCTCCCCCGTTTGCGGGAGAGGGTGCCCCGAAGGGGCGGGGTGGTTGCAGGGGTACGGGAATGCCAATAACGTTGGGGTTTGCCTCGCGCACCTCAACCTATAACCCCGCGCTTCCGCAGGGAGGGGAATTGCTTGTGTCGTGATTGACGCTCGGTACGTGAGGTGCTAATATCACAAGCTTTCCGTTTGATTGATGGCCGATTTCCGGCTCAATACTTACGCTTCGAGGGTTTTACATGAAAACGTTTTCCGCCAAGCCGCACGAGGTTCAGCGCGATTGGTTTGTCGTCGATGGCGCTGACAAGGTACTCGGGCGGCTGGCCGCCGAAGTGGCTCGCCGCTTGCGTGGCAAGCACAAGCCTATCTATACGCCGCACGTCGATACCGGCGACTACATCATCGTTGTCAATGTCGACAAGTTACGTGTTACCGGCAATAAGGCGACCGACAAAAAATATTACCGCCATTCCGGTTATCCAGGCGGCATATATGAAACAAATTTCACCAAGCTGCAACAGCGCTTCCCTAGCCGCGTGCTGGAGAAAGCCGTCAAGGGCATGCTGCCAAAAGGCCCGCTCGGCTACGCGATGCTAAAAAAATTGAAATGCTATGCGGGCGCGGAGCATCCGCACACCGCCCAGCAGCCGAAAGTTCTTGAAATCTGAGGAGCCGCGAATGGCCGTTACTTACAACTACGGCACAGGCCGCCGCAAGACCGCTGTTGCCCGTGTGTTCATGAAATTGGGTTCCGGTAGCATTATCGTTAACGGCAAACCGGTCGATGAGTTCTTTTCCCGCGAAACCGGGCGGATGATCGTCCGTCAGCCGCTGGTGCTTACCGGCAGCGAAGACCGTTTCGATATCATGGTCAACGTGACCGGCGGCGGCGAATCCGGTCAGGCTGGTGCAGTGCGTCACGGCATCACCCGCGCCCTGATCGATTTCGATTCCACCTTGAAAACGAGTCTCCGTGCCGCCGGGTTCGTAACCCGCGATGCCCGCGAAGTCGAGCGTAAAAAAGTTGGCCTGCACAAGGCCCGCCGCGCCAAACAGTTCTCGAAGCGTTAAACGCAACCCCTGCCGTCCGGCGGGGAATGCGCACGTACTGGAAAAAGCCGAATCCCGTATCAGCCGCAGGGCGATTGCACCTGTTTACCATATAGGTTGTGGTGAGCTTGCGAACCCCAGCGTTGCCGCCATTTCCCTTGGCCCTGCACGTTGGGGTTCTATATGAACGCCTCCCTTTGTGCAAGCCTTTGCATGTTTTAACCGACAGGATAGGTTGCAGCTCTATATCCGGCCTTGTTGCAGCCTGTCTTGCCGCTGCTGGCCCCGATG
>Ga0123354_10017761_pt1 | contig 11148 bp, 4 predicted proteins | sample TergutLab28metaG_2_FD_97872 | JGI IMG/M metagenome (GOLD analysis project Ga0123354, IMG submission 97872) | Labiotermes labralis P4 segment gut microbial communities from Petit-Saut dam, French Guiana - Lab288 P4 | ecosystem: Host-associated > Arthropoda: Insects > Digestive system > Gut ... | reverse complement strand
ATCTCGCGTCTCGATGTTGTTGAAATCGCGCGCGTCCCTGACATGCTTCCGAACTTGTTTCCTTCCTGGTCGGGCTAACGACTTAAGCACCCCTGTATATATAAGGTGTTTTAAGATTTTAAAATACTTATTAGCGATTTATACCACTTTATTCTCATGAATGATATTTTGAACGTGTGTATATGCTACTACTAATGATACTCTAAATGTCAGTTTTGGTCTTCTTAGTTTGTTCAGTAGATCTTTATCTGTTTTAATGCACATTGCGTAACTTTTGTACTTAGTAACAGGTCATATGGTTGTTGCCGGGTGCTTGGAAATGGACTGAGGTTTTAAGAGGCACTTCCTGTTGTTAGACTCGTAACTGGTAATTCTTTACAACTTCTTGCAGAAGACACACCCGCTCACATATCTGTATGGTAGTTCGGATTGTGTATAACTTTGAATGAGGCGGTAATGCCTATTGTCATATGTACTGACGCGTTAACCTAAACGAATTCGCTAACTCCACAGAGTGAAGAATTATCGAGAAGTGTGATGGGCCCCGCCTCCTTATCATATGCAAATTATGACATGTGCATTTGTCTACCGCTGCTGTCCCGCAGGGGCTGGCAGTAACATTCAGATACGTTCTCTTTTATTTATGGTTGGATTTGTCCGAGTACTGGTCACCCAAGTTTGTAACCCTTCTCGCGCTTCTAACAAGTTTTGTCGCTTTGAGACCAAGATTTCTTCGCTGTATATGTCTATATTGTGATGTTATCAGTAAAAAGAAACCTGTCCTGCCATCTCTTGACACCATAAGCTATTCATTTGCAGTCTGCTGCAACCTAATTGGTATGTTACAAGGATAACAAAAGAAAGTCCTCTTAAGGAAATAATTTTTATGAGTTTTATGGTCTGGGAGCTTCCTTTATGTAGTCTTTAAGAAGTAAAGGAAGGAAATCAGTGACTGTGAGCTAGATGATCGGGATTTGATTCCATAAAGGCTATAAATTATTTTCTTGCTTCTGCGCACAGATATGCACCGAAGCCTAGACAGCATATCCTATACAATGCTTTTCATAGAGACTTCTTAGAGAAAACGTCATCGAAGTGACCACTCTACTTTCATCTGGTTTCGAGGGAGGTGGGCGGGACACGTAGCACGTATGGAGGAGAGGAGAGGTGCGTGCAGGTTTTGGTGGGGAAACCTGAGGGAAAGAGACCACTTGGAAGACCCAGGCTTAGATGGGAGGATAATAGTAAAATGGATCTTCAGCAAGTGCGATGGCAACATTTACTGGATTGATCTGGCTCAGAAAAGGGACGGGTGGCGGGCTGTTGTGAATGCGGTAATGAACCTTCGGGTTCCATAAAATGCTGGAAATTTCTTGACTAGCTGAGAACCGATTGGCTTCTCAAGAAGGACTCTGCTCTGTGGAGTTTGTTCGAGATCTTACATTGCCCAATAAGTGAAGGGTAGAATAACATATTCTCGGTAATGGTTATTGTATTTCCGAAACTAAAAGATTATCATTAATCCCTAAATATTGCCCTGTGTCGTCTACATTCAGTTACCCCTGTTTTACCCTCCCATTTTCTGGAATTTTTCCCCATGGCGCAACAGCCCTTAGTGGGCCAGGCCTTCCTCATTATCGTCACTTCACGATCACAGCGAGACACCGCAACTGGTGGGACTCTACTGGATAAGTGATCATTCCTAATCAGTGATTTTATACATGGCATCACACGACACTCACACGAGACAGACGTCCATGCCTTCGGCGTGATTCGAACCAGAAATTCCAGCAATCGAGCGGCTGCAGATCCACGTCTTAGACCGCGTGGCCACTGAGATCGTGTTTCGGTGGATAGCTCACAAATTAGATCGTTAGGCACAGAAAGTGTGCTTTATGCACGTAAAGAACTGTGTGATCTTCATTGTCATGTGTGCAATTTTAACTGCTGATGGACTAGAGGTGACTGACGTCTTCAAACATCGCAGGTTTCGTGTTTGAAGGATGCGTCGATAATAACGTTGCCTAGACAACAAGGCGTAGGGACACGAATGATAAAGTGACAAGCCACTCAGGTCTACAACTTCTGTGTAAGTGTATCTAACAACACTTTTTATATCCTACTTGTCTTGAAATACCTTGGGCAATCGTGTCGGAGACGGCAGCACATCGCATGATACCCCCGAGCCCAACCAGCTTCGCCCGTCACAAAAAGCAACTACTGCAGGGGGCGAGGAATCTAAGGGACTAGACTATTATGGTCTTCTTAGATCAATACATGAGAGCTATCTTGTACTAGGGAGAAAGTTCAGTGCTCCAGAAACTAATTTTAAAAATTTCGGTTTTCAGCACTGTGAAGAGTGATTGTGAGTGAAATGGCGTGTGAGACCAACTAGATGCAATAAATTATGGTTTATTAACAATCCATTAGCTCAACATGTTTCAGGCATCATTATGCCCATCTTCAGGAGCGCAAGACCGACATTACTGCATATGGTATTCATCACTAGATGTGCTGGCTGGAGTCTTGGGAAGCCGAGAAGCAGGCCATGTGCACACGGCCTGCTTCTCGGCTTACCAAGACTCCAGCCAGCACATCTAGTGCTGAATACCATATGCAGTGACATACGGTCTAGCGCTCCTGAAGATGGGCATAATGATGCCTGAAACATGTTGAGCTAATATATTGTTAATAAACCATAATTTATTGCATCTAGTTGGTCTCACACTTCATTTCATATTAAGGATGCACGGTCACACGAACATCAAAAGTAATTGTGTGTGGTCTCGAAGACTGATTGTTATATTTGGAATATCGTCTGTCCGTCGTTTTGTATGCATATAAGCCTTGGTGTCTTGAATCACTGTAAAAACAAAGACTTGACGTGCTTTACATTGTGTCCTTGGGGATAATGTTGGAAGATACAAGGAAATAAGATATTATAGTTTTATTGATCAGATAGACTGTGTGGTGGTTGTTAAATCCATAGTAACAGTCTTATTAAATTTTAGCTATCAGTATCAAACTAAGATTGGCAACATCCTTCGACCATGACAGTCATCAAAGGCAGAATAAAAAACAGGGTTTGATTAAATGTGTACTAAAATTAGTTAAAATTTCTCTGCTCCAGCGGATCGTTGATGTTTGTTGGTGGATGGTATACACAAGCTCGGTAAAGGTCGTGGTTCGGAATTAGACCCTACCAAGATATGGTTTAATATGGTTGTTGTTTGACAACCTTATGATGCCTTTGGTGTTGTGGGTTCCTAATATTAATATATTAGGCAGAAATTACTATATTGCTGTTTTTCGGTAAATTGGCAGTATGTTGTATGACAACGTGTATGTTGTCTCTTTTGTATATTACGGGTTCCAGTATTTATGGTAGAGTCATTCTCTTCAACCACACACTAGCAACTAGCTGGAGTAGAGAGTTTTTAAATAACTGCAGTATATATTCTATCAGTACCTACACTTTATTCTGTTTGATACTAAAAATAGACACGAATCAGCTCTCAATCATACGTCAGTAACTTCTGTAAACTCAATATTTATCTCAGTAATTAACCAACTTGATGCACAAAATTTTTGTTTTCAAATAAGTTTATTTCATGCTTCTACATGTTTCGAGCACATGTGCTCACCATCAAGAGGTCAAAATTGTATTATACAGCCTCTGGTATCATCACACCTGTAGGTGGCAGTCCGGTGCACAGGTTGAGAGAGGACTCTCAGGCTGTGCACCGGACTGCCACCTATAGGTGTGATGATACCAGAGGCTGTAAAATACAATTTTGACCTCCTGATGATGAGCGCATGTGCTCGAAACATGTAGAGGCATGAAATAAACTTATTGTAAAACAAAAAATTTTGTGCATCAAGTTGGTTAATTACTAAGATAAATATACTGAGATGCACGGTCAGCAAAACGTCAAATTTCTGTAAACTCAAACTCTTGTTATTTTAAGATAAATAGACTTTTAAGAATTGATGGAGTGGTGATGACCGGCATGGTCGGAACATGTTGCCGTTCTTAGTGTGGAAGTGTAATTAGTTAAAGTTCAGAAAATTATGCCGACGGTAGTAATAACCAATATATTGTTAAATACACACTGCGGGATGAACAGCAAAAAGTTAAATAAGGAAGACTGAATGTGGGCTCCTTGGCAAGTTACACAGAGTAAATTGATTAATACGTAGATGTCAGTGTAGCCATAGCACTGTGTATTTGTGTTTGTAAGGACCCAATTTGAATCTTGGGAGGCCGCAGGAGTTGCTGGACTTTTGGTATTGTCGTTCTCATTGAAACCTCTCAGACCACCTCCTTTCTAACCAGTGTCATGCTGCACGAGCTTCTTCATATTTTATTCATTCCAGTTTGGACGTCGCCGTCGATAAGTGAATGAATTAATGATGCATCCTACATAGATAGATATCGAGGTGTTTGGATGGACTGACATCTTGGTAGACAGGAAGACAGACATTGAGACTGACACACATACGAGGAAGAATATATGGAAGTTTGGGCAGTTTATGAGCGTGTGTTTATACTGGCTCTCTTTGGTGCTGTAACTGCGTAGGAAACTTTTCTGAATATCGCTGCAGTCTCCGTCTTCCAGCATGTTAACCTCTCGTCCCCTTCTGAAGCAGTCTGTAATCCTCTTATATCAGATCAAGGTCGTCTCTTTACGAGACATCTCATGGACACAGATTAAGTCCTTACCGGAGACTCTATGAGAGTTCTGACATAAGGACATGACAGAATGTATAAGACGCTGTGTGTTGTTTAAGAATGACAATGAACTCTGTCCGCCATATTGCTGATGCCTTTTTCGGCTCTTTACATTGTGTGTGAAATTTGATTTTTTTTATTTCGAACACGCTCAAAAAGTGAGTCAGGTGGACAGGAAATTTGTTCCAAAATTGAATTGTCAAAAGATGGTGTCAAATGGCTGGCTTCATTGGGTTATGTAAGTCGTGCGAAGGTTTGAGGGAGCAGATTGTTTGGCGTCTGCCTTTAGTTTGCTCTTAATCCTGATGTCAAGAGTGTTGCAATTTTAAATTGTTTTCTGTAGGGCTGGATACAATGCTGTAACTGCAAAATACCTGAAGGGTGACTGCAGTTATAACCTCTTGTTTCTGTTGCTGCCAGTATAGAGAACAAGTCGGTGGTGGCTCTTCGCGAAACAAAAGAATGTAGTTGAGTAGACCTTATACATTCTTGACAGATGGTTGTAAATGCTTTCGTGTTACGCTGTACGTATAAGAGTTAACTTCAAATGTCACACACATTATGCGTCACAAAAAGATAAGTAATGGAAGTCTTGCAAAACAACCAGTCAATAGAGCAATGCTACGAAAATACTATTAAAATTCTGCACCATTATGTATTGTACAGAATGTTAAGGTAAAGGTAAAGTCACTACAAGTTGTATAACGAACTGCTTGAATTATTGTATACTTTTTATTATATATATGTATATAATTTCCCATACATGGCCGTAGGCCGAATGAAAACAAGCTGGCGGGTCGCATGCAACCGCGGCCCTTGTGTTAGATACCCCAGACTGCCTAAAGCAACTAGCATACGTTATGAAATATATAATTACTCGGATGAACGATTCAGTAACTTCTTGGCATCCACTATTACCGTCGCTATGTATCACTCAATTTGTAGCCCGAATGTGTACCCTTGAGTATTTTAATTTGTGCTGTGTGTTTTGGAGGTCGCTGGTTCGGATCATAGCCCGAAACTAATTATAAAGACTTAGATATTTTGTAGTTTTCGTCACTTTCTAGTGGCTTAGTCAGAAAACGGCGCCTTCATATCACGTGATTTCCAATTCATGATATACAGTGATCCTGTTTTCTTATGCTGTACAGCACATGCAATTAAGAAGCGTCGTTAAATAACTCAAGAATTAAAATATAAGCGTGTATTGTTAGTCTGTTTTGCTATCATATTGCACTTAGATCTACATAGGTACAAATAAAGGTCACCCCATCACTTGCCTATGCAGGCACGGAGGGGAGGTGGAGGTAGAGCTTCAACCCATTCGCAGCCTCGGCTCTAGGAGGGGTGAGTGGTCAGTACCACGCCCTGGCCGCTTTATCCCTGGGAAATACCCGGTAGCAATTGAGACCTACATAAATGCATACGATTTTTTGGTCGGATGTCTTGAGGGCAAGAAGCAATCAGGAGACCTGGACGTAGATGGGAAGATATTAATAAGTGGCTATTCGAGATACAGGGTGTGAGTTTATGGCGCGGATTCGTCTGTCTCAGGCTGGTGTGTGTGTAATGTGACTGAGTGGAAGGTGTGAGTGAGGCATTCAGGTAGCAGTAGCTAGACCTATACGCAATGGTTGTTGCAGACCAGATCGTCTGTAGACAGGAACACTGGGAGGAAGGTAAGGAAGAAGAAATGACCGCCATGTTTGCTACTAGAAACTATATTTTTCCCCCCGCACAAAGTGTCTGGGCTCCATATGATTGTCGCTCTAAATAGCCATTCTTTCCCTATAGATCCTTCGCCGATTAAGCACATTGTGTTCCACATGAGGTACGAACTGCGTCTTTATATAAGATTAAAATTAATTTTAGTCTTAACTGTTAATAAATGTTCTTGTAGGCCTGTTCACTGTTTCTGTTGAGTATTTAAAATGGTGCAGAAATATTCGCAACTGTATCGATTAGAATTAACAGTAATCTTCTAATTGGCAAGTCGAATATTTCTTCGAAAATTTCCCATTGCAGATATATGATATAATAATGCAGCGTGTCACATAAATGTGAAGTAATTTAAATAATTACTTTGTGAAGGCCTTTTGCGGATTTCTTCCAGACCCCAACAGCAGTGACTCTTTTACTGTACTACTCCTTTATTGGCCTGGAGGAAGCGAAGATTTGACAGCCGGCGCAGCGATGTCAGCTTCGGTAAGCTCTATTGTCGACGAGGTTAATTTTCTGTTGTGCCGTGACATCTGCTGCCCGAAAGCGGGTGCAGATCTGCGGTCGATATTCGGTTGGCCCGTATTAATAGCCACAGAAATTACCAAGTCAGCCTGGAGAGACGACAGGCCCGAGATCGTGGTTAGCAGGTGGCGTTGTACAAAATGTTATGAAGAAAAGACACGTGCGTGGTAACGGAAGAGTCGTGGAGGATACGAATGTCACTTATTCTTGTTTCTCCATCTCTTCCTAGGTTTTGTTTCATGTGTCTTCCTCTTCAGTTGACAGTTCTGTTCTAGCGAGTATCTTCTCTTTTTCTTCCATATAAAAGTGTTGGTGTTGCGCAAACTTCGTAAAATTCATGTGTGTCGTTACATCTTTCTTCACAATACCCATGTTTGTGTCCAAAAACAGCTTTAAACCTATGTCGTGATTACTGATATGCTGTTGTAATTGTGTCTTATCACATCCAGAGTAATTGAAGTGTACAACTTGTTTAAAATAAGGCCATTTATCTTTGTAATAGCCAATTTAATTCCGGTAATGTTTGTTACCACACAGTTCAGAAACTTAAATTTGTGGCCCTCTATCTAAAAATATAAAGATTAAAATACACAAAACTATATCTTTACTTTTCTCTCTATGTGGGTCTGCCAACTTTTAGATCGGATATGGTAAATAATAGGGTAATATGAAGAATGCCTTGACCTAAACGAGGAGTTACGAGAGTGGTGAAATAGAACATTCAGAGCTTCATAATTGTTACAGTCCGCCAGACATTCCTAGGGTTTATCGGAACAAGGGAGATGACATGGGAAAGTCATGCATTGCATGGGGGAAATGCAGAATTACGTATACTTGTAATTCTTGGAGCCGAGTACCTGTTCAGACGCTAAAATTATCATTCGGCCTGTTACAGAACTCAAAAGCTCATTGCTATATATTAAGACACCTCCACGGTTCCATATCCTCAATTACATGAATCAACTTAATGATCTCAAATCCTGTCAGTTTGAGATATAATTTCGACATTCTCCCTTTACTTCAAGGTCTCCTGCCTCGTCTCTGACCTTCGGATTTCCGACTAAATATCTGTAGCATTTCTGATATAGCCCATGGGTGTTACATATGTCATAAATCCCAAACGTATCAGTTCTGTCGCTTTAACAATATTAGGTGAAGTGTATAAATTACGAATATCATTATTGTCGTGCAGTTTTTCCTCAGCCTTCTGTTACCTCTACATTTTTTCTTGAGTCTCCCTGTTATTTCTACACATTTTTCTCAGCCTTCTATTTCTTCTAAGTATTTTTCTCAGCCTCCTGTTACTTCCTCAGCCTCCTGTTACTTCTACCTATTTTTCCCCAACCTCCTGTTACTTCTACATATTTTCTTCAGCCTTCTCCTACTTCTACATCCCATTCTCGAAAATAAAAATGGACAATAATCAGCAGTTTACAGTCTGTGCTTGTCCTATCTGACCCCTTTACTCCTGTACGTGTATATTATCCTTGTGCTTGCCATAACCTAGGTTTCAGTGAATTTGCTGTATGAAACCTCCTTGCACCAGGTAGTTTTTCCCCACTATTTAGTGTGTTCCGAGTAATCTGTCCAACTGCGAGGACCTATTTAGCATTTCACAAAATGCTACATGTTCTTGCGGTGAGGCACTGTCAATAACCGGCACAACCCCCCAAACTGGAGAGCCACCTCCTGTCGTCTGTTCGCTACTGCTTCTCAGCCGCCTTCCGTGCTTGGAGGCAGTCTCCTTCGTAATGATGAACCATACCCTGGTGACAAGGGACACAATCTGGCTTTCCGTTCGTCAGGCTTGCATATAGTCCTCAGCACTTTGTTCACAATTGCACCGAACTGAATTAACGAATGCAGTGAAAACACTGAATCTCTGTTCTTTTCTTTTTACCCTCCCAGAAAATAAGCGGTAAAGTTTTATAGAAATAAGGAAACAAATCATAGGTCTTTCAGTACAAGAAGTTTAGTGTAGTTGGTTGGCTGTTCAGGATGAGTCTAATCACATTTCCTCCACAACTGCACACCTCCAGGTATAAGAATTCTTGCTATTGTACATGACACGAGTGGAAGAACAGGGGGAGAAATTATTGTGCTTTAAAGTTCACGAAACAGCGTAATACTGGTGGCTTGAAATGGAGAGGCGTTTCTTTAGGTAAAAATTTGAAATTTAAATAAATTGTGTATAGTTCCCAATGTGATATATATAAAGCCCATAGGCGTCTTAGATTCGATCACCATGCAGACGATAATGATAACAGTGTAGACTGATCTTAGCAGACCAGAATGCACATTTGTAACTAAGATGGTTTAGGTTTATAGATTCTAAAGGATATGTGCCTAAAATTTTTACAGTAAAACAATGGGCGCATAAATCATTTTTGTCGCGTAAAATAAGGCCATGATTTGACAGTTGATAGTTGATTTAGTTCTTCTTCATTCGATTTTTTTATTTTAATATTTAATCTCATTTCATAAAGTTGAAATGACAAATTACGTTTTCCACTTTACCCTAGACTACGGCTTCGTGGGACGTGACACTATGTAAAGTGGTGAATCTCTTCTACCCTGAAGATGGAGCCAGCAAATTTCATCAACATGTGTCTTGCCATCTTCCATATTAAGTAGCGTCACGTCCTAGAATACTCTTAAGATAATCAGCGCCTCGAGAAAATCAAATATTTAATCGCGCTATTCATTTCATACAAGACTCATTTATAAATGCGTGAATTGTTCGTTGCATATTATAGGAATAAGAAATTGAACACAGCACTTTAATTGTATAATGTAGAGGGCGGAGACAAGGACGTGCGTCAGATGATAATATTGAAATGTGTCGGAAATGAGTGTGCTGCGACTCTGAACATGTTATTTGGTCAGTACTGTTTGTAGAGCATTATGTAAAACACATCATTCTTATTAGCTAGTTACGTGGAACAAAGTCTTTCCTGAGAAAATGCTTCAAGAGGTATTCAAGACATTCCCGGCATTTTATGGAATTTGAAGGTTCAATACCATGTTCACTACAGACCTTCATAAATTATTTCATTCAGATGCTCTTCAGTATTCCCATCTGCGCCTAGGTCTTCCAGGGGTGTCTTTCCATCAAGTTTTGCAAAGAAAATCCTGTGTGCACTTTCCCTCTCACCCTTACCCGCCACGTGCGCCACCTATCTATGTTGCTTCATCTGATTACCCCATTAATATTCAACGTAGGTTACAAATCATGAAGTTTCTCATGCAGTTCTTCACATTCCCCTGTCACTTCCTCCCTCTTGGTGCCCGACATCTCTCACAGCACCACTTTAGAACACTTAAGCCTGTGTTCCATCCGTCATGTGAGATATCAAGCTTCGTACCCACATAAAACAAAAATTACAGGTATGTGTACCTAAATCTATAGGTTTTAGATTTAAAAACAGGAAAACAAAAGACCGTGTGCCGAATGCTAGCAGGCATTCCCTGAATTTTTCCCGCTCTTAATTTATTTTACATGAAATTTTGATTTACTGATATCGTTCCCAAATACATGAAATCAGATTATTATCGACACTTAAGGAAACGAAAACCAAGCACAGAAAGTTTCGGAAGGTGTGCATAATTTTAGGCTGATTCCGGTGGCCGCGCGGTCTGAGGCGTGGGTCTGCGGCAGCTTGCAGGCTGAGAGATTGCGGGTTCGAATCCCACCCGTGACATGGATGTCTGTCTGTTGTAAATGTTGTGTGTTGTCAGGTAGAGGTGTCTGCGACTGGCCGATTACTCTTCCGGAGGAATGCTACCTAGTTTGGGGTATCTGAGTGTGATCTCGAAACCTCGTAAAGCGGGATGTCCTGACCCACTAGGGCTGTTGAGCTATAATTTTATCCGTCGTATTTTACAGTGCGGCGACAACTATTCTTGAAGTTCCTTTTTCAGTTTCGTACTTTCCTCTTGTGACATTGCAGGATAGTCTAAGTGCGTATTTTACAAGATAGTGTATATAGTCTAATATTTGGGAACATCTTGAACAAATCAAAATTCTATTGCGGAAGAAATTAAGAGCAGATTGAGGTCAGGAAATGCTTGCTATCATACGGTGCAGAATCTTTTGTCTTCCAGGTTGTTATCTAAAAATTTAAAGATCAAGATATATAGAACTATAATTTTGCCTGTTGTTTTGTATGGGT
>Ga0123354_10017759_pt1 | contig 11148 bp, 2 predicted proteins | sample TergutLab28metaG_2_FD_97872 | JGI IMG/M metagenome (GOLD analysis project Ga0123354, IMG submission 97872) | Labiotermes labralis P4 segment gut microbial communities from Petit-Saut dam, French Guiana - Lab288 P4 | ecosystem: Host-associated > Arthropoda: Insects > Digestive system > Gut ... | reverse complement strand
GTTACAGGCCCGGTGTGGCCCAGAGGGTGGGTAGAGGTATAGCTCTACTCTTCCATGACCGCGGCACTAGAAGGGGGTGAGGGGTCAGCAGCACGCCCCGGCCGCACTTTACCCCCGGGAAAGGCCCGGTACCCATTTTACTGTAGGCTGGATGGGCCCCAGGGCTGGTCTGGACGGGCGGAAAATCTCGTCCCCACCGGGATTCGATCCCGGACCGTCCACCCCGTAATCAGTCGCTATACCGACTGAGCTACTCGGCCCACAATATTATAATATGGTACGTGTATATAATATATATTATAATACTTATAATTTTGTTACGTTTTCCTACAGTATTCAGTACAGTGCATGCTGTACAGGTTTGTAGCCTAGGAACAATAGGCTATGCCACATAGCCTAGGTGTGTAACAGGCAAAAATATCTAGGTTTGTTTAAGTGATGAAGTTCGCACAAAGACGAAATCGCCTAAAGACACATTTCTCAGAATATATCCCCGTCGTTAAGCGACGCATATCTGTACAAATGCATGCAGCAAACCCCTTCTTGAGAATATAATGCTGAGTCAGCCAATCAGTTAAGTCCACACATTCTCCGGAAACCTACGAGTAATGTCCATCACCGTGGTCACAAGGTCCTGGCACTGGTCTCTGAGCAGAGCCAGTTGAAGCCAGTCAACACCGTACCGTCGTACTTGAGACCCGTTTTAATATTCTACTCACATTGACACCAATGTCTTCCAGGTGGTTTTGTTGATTCGGGATTTCCTTTCAAATATCTGCATGAATTTTTCTTGTCCAATGTTTGCCACATGTTCTGCCATTTCTACCCTCTGTATTTAAAAATCCCGATAATATTTCGAAAAATTTACTTGTCAGTCTCCTAATCATAGAATTTTCTTCATTTTCCTGCTATTTTCTCCTTATGTCCGCATATTTTCAAAAATATTTTTTCACGTAGCGTCAAAGCGGTAATCAAACCCATATGGAACTACGGAACAGAATTGTGGTGTTGCGCCAGCAAGTCCAACATAGACATCATGCAGAGATCCCAATCCAAAATTCCCAGATCCATTGCAAATGCACCCTGTTATGTAACAAATCATACTCTACATACAGGCTTTTAACATCCCTTACGTGGCGTTAACTATCAAAGAATCAGTAAACATCACAAGAACCTGGAAGACCATCCCAATCCACTATTAGAGCTAGTACTACAAGCTATAAACTCTATGAGACTAAAATGATGCTGGCCTTTAGACTTACAAGGCAACAGAGTTGACATCGTTGGGTGAATACCCTACCAATTCATTGTAATACATGGTATCGTAGCGTACTCGTATAATCATCACATTAGCTTATAGACTTTATTCTTTCTGATTGCTGATGAGTAATAGTGAAAAACGTAGCGTCAATCTTTGCTGTTCCCTCAATATCAAAGGCCAAGCTTCAGAAACAGTACTGTACATTTATCTATTTTACCCGTTAGGTTTTTTACTTAAGAGGAAATAAATCAAGATGTTCTGAGCCAAAAGGTAACAAACATAGTCTGAATTAAACTGGTCTTCATTTCTTGGAGAGTGCACTTTTGACTGGTTAGTCTTTCCTTAAGATTTGTGTTTCGCCGCGTTTTAAAGAATGAATTTAGCTATAAAAAATATTCAAATAAACTGACGTACTAGAAGAAATATGTTGAGAATTCACTGGTAGATCAAAGAGTTAAAGGTAATTAACCTTTAGGCACCATGCATCCTATATATAGGACAGGCGTATCGCTCCTCCCCAGAGTAAGCTTTTTATGTATTTCGTCAACAAATACATTTAATTATCTTTTTAGACTTTCTCTCACCATCTTCGTTTATTCCTCCACAAAATGTCGTGTATTTCCTAATGTTACCCTTCTTGATTCATAAAATATTCACATTTTACGTAAATGGTGTGCTAAACTGTAAATGTCCAGTTGCAGGGCCAAAGGGTTAAAGATTAAAGGTTAAAGTAAACCAAGAACAAGAGATGATTCTGAATAAATTAGTAACTTGGAATGCTAAGATTGAAAACATGGGTCAGTTTTTAAAACAGATGTTTACTAAATAATTCTATGGAGATATAATTACTGAATTCTTATACTCGCTGGTAAAGAGTTATTTTCGGAACACATAATATCGTGTCTGTCCGTCCATCGGTCTATGTGTTCGTAATTCCGAATTGGGAGTATTCGCTGACATTCTTGTAGTTTGGTATCACCTTTCGCCATCATTTTGATTTCGTGTTTTTCAGATTATTGTACAAGCGGTGGAAATATTTACTCAACCCGGCTAAAACTCGGGGCGTTTCTTAAAACCGACTGTCCTATAGAAGTTTAAACGATAAATATGAAATCATTTTCTGATCATACGACACGTAGGAATGTAAGAAATCTTTGGCAGTTCAGTGAACAGAACGAAACAGTCTGTAAGACTGTGGACTGAAGTCACCTGGTTCGGACACATTACTAGTGGCAGGCTCCTGTGAGAACAACAGCAAGCGTAAGGTTGGGGAATCCTTCAACTAGCCAAACTTCTCAAGTCTTCCTATAATGAAAACAATTTTTTCTCCCTGTGGCGCTGCAGCCCAACGCGGGCCATGGTCTCCTCATTCTTGAGGTTTCTAGATCACACACAACAACGCATCACATTTGGTAGGACTTCTCTGGACTAGTGATCAGCTCGTCGCAGAGACCTCTACCTGACAAAACACAACACTCACAACAGACAGACATCCATGTCCCCGGTGGGATTCGAACCCACAATCTCAGCAGGCGAGCGACCGTAGATCTACGCCTTAGACCGCGCGCCCACTGAGACCGGCATAATAAAACCAACTAGATGTACTAATTACTCAAATTTATTTTTGGAATAAAACTCTACCTGTTTAGGACAGTTCCTCTGTCCATCATCAGGAGATTTTCACTGTACGCACAGCAATGGTATATGTCATACAGGTTTGCTGACAGCTGACGAGCAAGCTGTCAGCAAACCTGTATGACATATACCATTGCTGTGTGTATAGTGAAAAACTCCTGACGATGTACAGAGGAACTGTCCGAAACATGTAGAATTTTATTCCAAACATAATTTTGAGAAATTAGTGCATCTAGATGGTTTCATTATAAGAATTTATCACGATGCACGGTCACCTGAACGTCAAAAACTCATGAATACGTTGCTGCACTGAGGTAAGGAATTTGGTATGTGAAGAGGTCCTGGACTCGTTTAATGTGAATATATAATTTATCCTTCGTAACACTCCTACAAATGTATTTCGCCGTAAAAAGGTCCGTTCAAAAATAGAATTACTTTGGTGTATTTGTCACCTACAAGGCCGAGTACGCTGTGTGCTGAAACTGAACTACGGAACAAGAAATTATCTGTAAAATTTTGCAACATCCTCTCATACCAAAATATGCTCCATGATTTGGGCTTTACTGTTGTTGGGCTTTTCTCTTTATCTTTTGCCGTGCTGATACCCTCCAAGTATCTAACATCGCCCAAAAGAAGATCGAAAATTTTTGAATGCTGGACGAGGTTATGTTCTTTGTTGGTTATTTAATAAAATCTGTCATCAGTGAAGCCTAGGTTCAAATTGACTGCGTAATTTAGTTTTGGAAGGGAATTTTTATGACGTAACGGAACTACTGTCTATTAATTTGCGCGAGAGGACTGAGGAAGACTACGAGAAAATTCAGAAAGTCATTTTTTTAAAACGATATTCGAAACAGCGATCTTCAGAATACGTATAAGCCCTTAGGGTTTCTGCCGTGTCAGTTTGTGGACTGAGGAAGACCACGAGAAACTTCAGAAAGTCATTTTTTAAAACGAGATTCGAAACAGCGATTTTCAGAATACGTATAACCCCGGAGGGTGTCTGCTGTGCCAGTTTGTTCGGTGCAGTATCCGTAACGGTCAGTATGACGTCATATTATTCTCGACCAATAAAACAGGTGCATCTAATGTTTCGGTACACAGTCGCTCGTTTCAAGTGTGGTCATTGTATTATATTTCAGAACTGTGAAACAAGTTTCAGGGCTCTAAATAAACATTCAGTTTGCAGTTTCAGCGTAGAGGCAAAGCGTACTTTCGCGAGCAAATAAAATACAGGGAATAATTAGATTATAGCTTATCGTTTGAATTTCGTACGTCTTATTGCTGTTTTTGTTCGAATATCTAAATATCTGATGTGAAGTAAGTGTACAATGTGTTTTAGATTTTCAAAGAAAAATTAGATGCAAGTAGAGTATTGCAAAGTTAAAAGGTGTGGTTCAACCTCATTAAAAATTGTTTACAATCCAGAGGAAGTGTATTTTAGTAGATTTTAGTAATACTATCTCATGTGACGTAAATTCTAGTCTCGCAAAAAAAAGTTTGTTTCAGCAGAACGCACAGCTTGCATTTTAAAGAAGAAAGAATGAATTTCGCCTTTCGTCTGATATTAACCATAGGATTTATTTTTCTCTGAGTTTTTATATATCGTAATTTTTAATTTCAAACTCACATATTTTGGACTAGAACAAATTTTCTATAATTAGATTACCTTAAATATTTTTTGCTGTTAGATGAAAGACATTTATTATTATTATTATTATTATTACTATTATTACAAACAGCATTTTCCTGTTAAAGATGGCGGTTAAAACCCAAGCATCTTAGCGTATATCTGTTGCTTACTTCTCGCACGCACTCGATTCAATTACCGTCGGCAGCTGTTCCTTCCATGCCTCTGTCACCACAAAAATATGGGTGCAGTTGTGTTCAGTCAATGGCCCTAATTTCTGCACCCAGTCTCAACACGAATAGGTTTCAATTGTGCTACATAATGACGTAGGAAGAATCAATTTTCAAAACATTATGTTTATTTAAATACAGGACAATAAACGAAGAAAGATGTCCAACTTACTTGTTACTTTGATACAGTAATTGTCTCAAACCTATTTCTCAAATTTTAATGGTACTAAAATTTGGAAATAAAACACAGTTTATTGGCTGGTCGGTGCACATCAGTTTGTGGAACCGTCTTGATGTGTCTGTAATTTTCGTGTTGATAATAAATCAAAAGTTAGGTAAAATTATGTGTTGGATATGCCAAACCGCCTGATTCATAAACTGTAATTCCAGCAGATTACTATAATGTTCAACAGTCGAAATGTCTCTTCACAACACATTGGAGAGAATTTGCAAAGTTCAATTAGTATTTGTAACTGAGAAACCACATTGGCATTTATAAAAGTAATTTCACCAAAAACTCTTAGGATTTGGATATAAATTTTATTATATAAATATAATATAAATATTTTACCTAATTTAAAGAGAGGAAATGGAAGGCAGTAAATGTTTTTCATTAATGTGTTTAAAACCAAATAATTGGCCTGATCGGTTGTGACTATTCTAAACACAGTCATCAAAAATGTTTTAACAGGGGAATTTTAATTTTACCTTGGGGAGGAAAGTGGAGTTAAAAATGTTTACTCTAGCTGGACTGAAGAACATAAAGGAAGTCATTAAGTCTGTAATCTACACGGGGAGCGACTCAGAAAATAAATTCACAAAAAACACTATGGTTTAAGCTGTAACATAAAAATATTTTTTCTCACTCTCGAATAAAATTTTTTTATAGAAATATTTGACAAGGCAAAGAGCAGAAAGTGCCTGAAATGTGTGTACAAAAAATGTCATCTACATTCTAAGTGGAAAATTTTAAACTCTTAATTGCTTTCCCCACAAAGGAGAGGAAATTTCCCTTACTTTTAGAATGCACAAAAATATATATACATCTTTTTATCTGCATTACAATTCCCAATTTGCGAAGTAGAAAATTGTGATATTTTGTTTCTAGTCTGGCAGGGAAACCAGAATAAAGTATTAAACTTGTAACATTTTGCCAGGAGATGTACATACCCTATACACACGATAGCATAAACGTACGGAATAAGATATTCAAAACAATGACAACACCAAACTGAATAATATCCTGAAGAAGGTGTATGTATGCAAATCATTTATATGGAATCACTCCCATTTTACGTATATGGGCGTGTGTTCCTAGGGCCTAAAGAATTACATGAGTACTTCACAGAACACAGTTAGTGCATTTTGGACAATGTACGTTTGTGCAAATATACGTCAGTCATAATCACTATCAAAATTATTATTATTATTATTTATATAATTTTTATTGCTAGGATCTTACATAAGAGGGGAATTTTTTAAATATATCATTTTAAACTACGGTGATTACTTGCCGTTATTTATATTACTTCAACCTAATGCTGTGTAAGAACATAATAGGTTTTTCGTCAGGTAGTGGAATATGATTTTAAGTAATACTATTTTCTTTTATTTTTGTTCCTACGACCTGAGAAAAAAATGAAATATGAAACAATTATACAGTTTTATATATATATATATATTAAGAATAGTGTGTGACTGCTGATGTACGGACCATCCTTATTACGTACTGAATAACACACACATAGATTTAAACACTCCCTTATATACTACACTTTTAAATACCCAATCACAAGAACTAGTAATTATTAAAAAAGTCACTTTGATAGTAATTTTATCACCAAGTTCACTCAAAAAGTTCTTTAACCATTCATCTAGTTACCTATACACGTTCCCACAATATTCACTGAAGCATTCACTCGCACAGTCACTAAGTTAGTGATTAATCGGTTTTCGACAAACACATCCCATCAATTTGTTAGGTACTTTAATCTCATTTCAACAGTTAACCGTATCAGTATTACGTCTGAAGGGTTATGACGCCGTGTATAACGGTAGAAATTTACGAGCGTTTCGGAGGAAATTTCTGCCTCCGTCTTCGAGTTGGAATTTGGAGGGAGCAAGTCTCTTCAAAACGCAGGAAAATTTATACCAGTCCAAATGCGGTAACATCGAAGAATTCGGTCGATCTACAAGCGATAGCCCCAAATTTCATGTCCATTTTACCACTCGAACAGTCGTTCATTGAATTATTCGAGATTTGTTTTTAATAAATTTCTCGTGTCAAAGCATAACGTTTAATTATTTCGTGTTAATTTGTTGTGTGAGAAATCGTAAGAAATGTATAAAGTAACAATGAAAGAAACTGCTGATACTCAAAGAAATGCATTGCTCCTACCTGCCAATGGTCTGCCATGTTTCCTGGCCGTCCTGCAGCTTGTGATGTTTCCTTACCAGTGGTTCGTTTTATATAGGCAAGAATTCCCCTTGACATATGTCGTAATAATTACATACTAGTGTGCTATGCTTATTCATTCGTATTTTCGAACAATGTTTGAAAAAGGAGCAATTTCAAGACCATGTCTTTGGGAAAGAAAATAGATAACAAAAGAAAATAATTATCATTTCCGGCCATATCTTTTCACTTTCTAAGCATACTTAGAGTGTAAACAATCTGTTTAAAGAGCAGTCTGAAGAGCGTAACGGGTTGTTGTTAAGGTTGGGTGGAATTACCCGTGTTTTTGGCTCAAATCACATCCACGCCCAGAAGTCGGTCAAGGTTATGTGACGTCACACAAAGGAGTAGTCGACACAGTCACGTGACCACAGAAATTAAATTTTGTTGAGAAAAATTATTTTAAAATGTTCGCTGAACAAAAGAAAATTCTAGTTAACTTAAGTGACGGTAATAATCCCTAGCCAAGTGCAAGGATTATTTTTCTGAAGAAGGCAGGACAGACACTATGCATAATGTAATATTTGGGTGCATTCGCATAACCATTTTTGCCTTGGAAAAGCAACTACAGTATAGTAAAGGTAAAGGTAAAATTTACCCTAAACATGCCACGAAGGCCCAAAGGTGGAATAGAGGCATATTTCTACTCTTTCCTGAACTTCGGCGCTAGATGGGGGTGGGGGTCAACGCCACGCCTCGACCGCTTTACCTCCGGGAAAGACCCGATATCCGTTGTATAGGAAGCTAGTTGGGCCCTACGGCCGTTCAGGATGAATGCGCAAAATCTCGCCCTCACCGGAATTCGATCCCCGGACCGTTCAGCCCATAACGAGTAGTGGAAAAGCATTTACTATTACGTATTCTGAGTGCGTATTTGTAGCATTACATATCCAGCATGCAAAGCGCTTGCGCCATTTTTTATTGTCACCTGTGGCCTGCCCGGCTGTACCGGAGTTTTAGGCATTGTCTCTTGAATGGCAAGATTTTGGGGAAAAACTTATTGACCATAAAATGTGTATTTTGAATTATTCTGGAAAATTTTGAGAAACATTTCTCATTCTAAAGGAAAAGTAACCGAGATATTATCACGAATATGTGCAAGTCTTCATCTAAAGAACTCCTTATTCTTGTTAAATTTTAATGAAACTCGAATTTTCTCTCGAATTTTCTCAACAGATTTCCGAGAAGTCCCGAAGTATCAAATTTCATGAAAATTCGTCCAGTGGGAGCCGAGGTTTTGTATTCGGAAAGACAGAAGGACGCACAGACAGACAGAGAGACAGACGTACATGACGAAGGTAATATTCCCTTTTCGAGATTTTGAGAATGTGTTTAAAAAAAGAGAATGTGATTTGCAAAACCAAGACCATGAAAGGAAATAATTTTGGAGAAACTCAAACCCGGTTGTTGTATCCACCGCAGAAACTACTCTGATCGGATGTATCTCAGATGTTTTCCGGTCAGGGCGTGGATCCAACTTTGTTGCTTAGGAGGAGTGAGGGAGTGTGATGGCTATGCAGTGTAAATTTCACAGACTTCACATGATAGCCTTTACTAACAATTAGTAGTTACACACAAGGGAGAGGAGAGTAATTAGGCACCACAGCTACCGCTGGACTCGCCAGATGATCATGGGACGTCTTGCCCCAGAGACTGCCAGATCGAGAGTCTGCGTAATGCAGCGTAAGGTTTGAAGTAGAGTACAAAGGATTCACTGTCAAGTGCCGGGTCCAAAGATCGCTGGTCGCCTTAAGTGCTGAACCAAGTACCACTGGCCACTCTCATTCCGCGGCAGGCATGTGCGTACAGAGTTCTTAGAACTATTTCCTTTGGGCTGCGTAACGCAAACTCTACAGCTGCAATTAACATATGGCAATACACATCAATAAAATTGATTACGACAAAACAGTAATAAAATGCATGAGGACGTAACTATGCAACATGGTGACGCATGACATTTAAATACTTAAAAAAGTAGTCTGAAAGCCTCGAAGTAATAGACAGCGTAGCAACTGTGAGTGCAGATGGGAGAAAAATGCAACGTGTAAATAGTCAGAGACAGTATGGATTGGATTTAACTTGTCACAGAGACTCCGTAAAATGCAGAATCCACAGACGTTTATTATACCTAAAAACAGTGCAAACTGTTGGTCTATAAAGGACATATGTTGGAAAAAAACTAATACACAGCAATACGTCATGTATTTTAAGTCCGCTATTGGCAGATATTTGGGGGGTAAAGGCAGCCGGTGCCTAGGGCTGACAACCTGACTACTTTTATATGCCATTTGCCTTAAAATCTGGGAGCCTCAAGCTTTTGGAACCATTAGGGCCTGTCCAGGCATTGAATGGGATTGCTTTACCTTTTGGGCTTGAATGGCAAGTGTTCCTGTTGGTCTAGCCCAGTGGTTCTCAACCTTTGTGAGACCGCGGCCCGGTAAATTCTTTTTTTCTTAAGACGAGGGTCCGGTCCCAACATATTTACTCGTCAGTACCTTTCCAATTTTCTTTAAGTTCATTCATTAATCTAACGTAAGTATTAATAATTAATTATGACATAAACATAAATATTATTAGTACAATTATGTGAACGGTGTGGCATGTTGACAAATATAAAATTACATTTAAATTAGTTTCCAATTCCAGGAGAATCTCTCGCGACCTGGTATAATTGATGCCAGGGTCCGGTACCGGGCCGCGGCCCGGCGGTTGAGAAACACTGGCCTAGAGCGATGGTTCGGTATATTTTCTAGAAATATTTGACGAGCTTCTTGGATGCGTCTGCTTTGGGTTTCATGGGAGAATTATTTGTGTAGAATTGTTATTGGGCCATCTGAAGGAAATTTCAGGTGGCAGAACTAGGAGCAAGTGGGGGGGGGGGATTTTGGAAGGATGTTGGACTTAAGGTATAGGAATGGATATGAATTCAAGTGACATAACCAGGATCAAGTGATGAGCGAGTGTGGGCACATAACCAAACAGTTCTTTAATATAAAAATTGGTCAATTCGGTTAATTTTTATAATCAGTTATGGAAGATGTATTCTCGCATAATCTAACGATTGTATATGGGACTGGCCTTTGCCTGTAAAGCAAGGTAAAAGTTAAAGCAGTCCCATTACAGGTCCGAGGTGCCCAGAGGGTTCCAGGAAGTTAAGGTTCCCAGACTGCGTGACAACGACACAGGATGGTGGTAGGATTCTCAGTCTTACGCAGCGGCCGCTTTTTACCCCCAGGAAACACTCCTGGTACTCATTTCTGTTAGAGGCTGAGTCGAATCCAGGGCCATAGTGCGATCGGAAGAATTGTGTCAATAAAAAACTCCAATGAAACCATCTGGAAACGAAACAGCTCCCTTCTTATTTGTAGCGCAGCACCTTAGCCACTGTGCTACCGCGGTCCCCTGCCTAAAGGAAGGTATGCGAAGGTAATTCCCTGCATGTAGGTTGATGAAATCCAGCAAGATGCAGCAGTATGCAGATATTTATTTACTGCTAATTTACACTACACGTTTCTTTGCGTCCATCGTGTCCATCATCAGGAGTAAAAAAAAGTTAGTTGCAGCCTCTGGTACAGATCATACTGTCTGGGGAGCAAGCGTCTTCAAACGTGACCAATGGTCACGTTTGAAGACGCTTGCTATGATCTGTACCAGTGGCTGCAACTACAGTTTTACGTACTCATGATGGTCACGATGGACGCCCGAAACCTGTAGAGTAATTTAACGGTAAATAAATATCTGCATGAAATAACTTGATGCAAAAAAAGGTAATTTTATTAATGTATTCTTAGCTGGACATGTTTCGGGTACATACGTCCATCAACACCCGCACCGTACACACGACCTACGCAGCGGCTTTCAAGACCATCACCCATCCAAAAACTCGGTGCAGAAAACCGTATGCTGCAACTCAACCTCCAGTGCTCCTGATGATGGG
>Ga0123354_10017758_pt1 | contig 11148 bp, 8 predicted proteins | sample TergutLab28metaG_2_FD_97872 | JGI IMG/M metagenome (GOLD analysis project Ga0123354, IMG submission 97872) | Labiotermes labralis P4 segment gut microbial communities from Petit-Saut dam, French Guiana - Lab288 P4 | ecosystem: Host-associated > Arthropoda: Insects > Digestive system > Gut ... | reverse complement strand
AAGAAGTGTACTAGGAATGACAGCAAAGGAAATGCTTACATCTAAATGAAATCAACTTGTCATTGTGAACAAACTAATAGGGTTATATAGTCAGATATATAACAAATTGGTAATAGAAGATTTGCACTACCTGATGATGATCATAATAATAATACTCAGTCAACTTTCTTCTTTTTTTAATATACACTCATCATCTTTGCTGTCAACAAGTCCAACAAGGTCATACACAGTAAAGAAACAAGCATTATTTTTAAAATGACAATGTTCTGTGATAAAGAGGAAACAAACACATTTCAATTTCCCAGTGAATGAATGAAGTGAAAGAAAATCATAAGTATAACACTAAGTATGTACAATGACAGTGTTAATACTATCTGACAAATTTAACATTTAGTTGTCCCTGTGCACACCATGAAGACATGTGAGAGAGGAGGTACAACTCCACACATTAACCCTGTACTCTTGCACATGCCCACGGACAATATCCTGGCAGCCACTGTCGAAATCCAAGACAAGATGGGACCAATTGGTTGCCCGAAAACGGTAAAAAAATTACCATTACATGTTGCATAGTAACACAGAACAGTGCAGTTCTAAAACTGCTTCTTAAGTCTCAGCTCACACCTCACAGACAACACACACTGTCCAGATCTTACTTTTTAAAGCAACCTCAGTTCATAGCCCACACAGACGACATTCTCTCACAAGCTCTATCGTAACCACGGCAATCCAGACATGACATCCCCAGTTACCATGGCAACCTGTCTCATTTCATCTTATCTCACATATGTCCCAACTTTAACCCTAATATCATCTCCTTAGCAATTCACATTCAAAGTTAAAAAGAGAAACATGGCACTCTACATAAGGTGGGCAAACTGCAGGATTTCATTACGTGAATCATTTTGAGTACAAATGCTTTATCAACTTATGCCTGATTATCAAACATTACATCGTTAAAAGCACTTTAAAACTGCAAGAAATGGAGCAATACTGTCAGTCCTTGTGAACCAAGTGCATACTTACTCCCATCTCTGTCAAGCACTACTGCTTTGTATCATACTCATTTCTATCCATAGGCTTGGCCTGCAAGCTCACCAGATCTCATGTCCCCTCAAATACTTAGTTGGTACATAAAGGACACAGACTATTGGCAAAAATCACAGGCAAAAGAAAAATTCTTGGAGCAAATCATGGAGTCTGCTGACTGCTTAGGGGAGAATAATGAAATTACCAGAAAGGCAATAAATTTTCTGAGACAAAAACCGTTGTGCATTCAGAAAAGCAGATATCATTCTGAACAGTAATCAAGGGAAATTACTGAGCACTGACATCCATTGATACTGCCCAATCAAAACAGATGTTTTTCTTCGTTCTGTAACACAACAACTTTCACTAAAATAACTTAGTATACAGCTATAAATCAGTGTCCTTCTTTTGTGGTATTCAAAATTTTTTTAATGTTGTGCACACAGTAGGGTAAAACATAATTCCTGTCTTTATTGTGTCCTGTTCCAGTACACAAAATGTCTAACAGCTTAAGACCTAAGGACATCTTTCTTTCATGCCATTATCTGACATAAATTTCTTTTTTATTTGTACAGCATGATGCAACATACATATTGTATTCAGTTATGACCATGTTGGGTAACCTGGAAGAGGGCTCATTTAAGAGGGACTTATATGTAGGAGGAGGCTATGGAGATGGGCATCTACCTCCATAGGTCCATTTGGAAAACTGGGGGTGTCTGTTTACTGGGAAATTTTTAGATAGATGAAAGAGGGATCTGGAGACACAGCATCCCTCTCTATAGGTGCTTTGTGAGAGGAACCTGGAGGAGGTCTCCCTTACTGGGGACTCTGAAGGATATGTTAAGGAAGGCTCTGATGATGGGCATCTCTCTCCATAGGGGCCCACTGGGGAACTTTGGAGGGGGATCGTATACCAAGGACTTCGAAAGATGAATGAACTAGGGCTCTGGAAACAGTGCACCTCTCAGTGAGGGAGCTCTAAGAGGAGAACCTGGAGGGAGCGCTCCTTTACTGGGGACACCGAAGGATTTGCCAAGTAAGGATCTGGAAATTGGCATGTTTCCATAGGAGGTCCATCTTGGGGAGCGAGGGGACGCTCCTTTCCTATGGCCTTCAAGAGAAGGGTGAAATTTCTTTCCTTAGGAATTCAAAAGACATGGAACAGAAAGTTCTGGAAAAGGGCAACTCTCTCCAAAGCATCACCCGTTGGGCAACCTGGAGGGGGATGTTTTACTGGGAGTTTTGAGAGACAGATGGAGGGCTCTGGAAATGGAGCATCTCGAATTAATTTGGGCTTTTTTTTTTTGATTCAGTTTATGTTAGGAGCCAAATCTGGTGGCAATCATGTTAGGATCCAAATCTGGTGGGAATCTTGAACTGCTGTGAAGCACCAGGGCTCCCAGACTTAGCATCAGAGTATGGGGTGCAAAGGGCATCTTTTAAGGCCTAGGTGCATTGGGACCGAAAGGGCTCACACCCAGTTAACTACTATATGCTCTGTGTCTAAATGGCTTCTTGACCAATTTCTCTTAATCCCTTGATTTGTTTTCTCCCTTACAATTTGCGTGTGTACACACACACACACACACACATGCGTGCGCACCTGATTATACACATCTCAGGAATATGCAGATTAACAATGAATGTGTTGACATTTTTATCAGACTACTTTGTTTACTGCCTTCCTAATAACATGAATCAGTTATATGCAAACTCAACTATATGCATGTGTAGATATGTTACCAGAAGACACTTTAGCCCAAATACTTTATTTCACACATCACAAGTAGATTGGCATTCAACACTATGTATGTGTTGATGTCTTATCAGATGGTTCTGTTGACTGAATGCCTTACTGTACACTTTACACATATACAGTCACTCACCACTATGCATGCATTGATGTGTTTTCAGATTGCCCTGTTGACTGAATGCTTTATTACAAACTTCACAAGTATAAGTTCAATCATCACTATGTATGCGTTGATGTCTTATCAGATGGCTCTTGTAACTGAATGCTTTGTTACACACATCACAAGTATAAGGGCGCTCACCACTATGTATGCGTTGATGTGTTATTAGATGGCTCTGACGACTGAATGCTTTATTACACACTTCACAAGTATAAGGTCGCTCACCACTATGTACGCGTTGATGTGTTAGCAGATGGCTCTGACGAATGAATGCTTTATTACACACTTCACATGTATAAGGTCGCTCACCAGTATGTATGCGTTGATGAATTGTAAGACTGCTCTGTTGACTGAATGCCTGATTACACACATCACAAGTATGAGGGCGCTCACCAGTATGTATGCGTTCATGTATTATCAGATGGCTCTTGTCACTGAATGCCTTATTACACACACCACAAGTGTAACGATACTCACCACTATGTATACGTTGATGTTTTATAAGACTGCTCTTGTGCCTGAATGCCTTATTACACACATCACAAGTATAAGGTCGCTCACTACTATGTATGTGTTGATGTGATATCAGATGGCTCTGACGAATGAAGGCTTTATTACATACTTCACAAGTATAAGGTCGCTCACCAGTATGTATGCGTTGATGAGATGTAAGACTGCTCTGTTGACTGAACGCCTTATTACACACATCGCACGTATGAGGGCGCTCACCACTGTGAGTGTGTTGATGTCTTATCAGATGGCTCTTGTCACTGAATGCCTTATTACACACATAACAAGCATGAGGTCGCTCACCACTATGTACACGCTGATGTGTTATCAGATGGCTCTGACGACGGAATGCTTTACTACACAATTCACAAGTATAAGGTCGCTCACCACTATGTATGCGTTGATGAATTGTAAGACTGCTTTGTTGAATGAATGCCTTATTACACACATCACAAGTATGAGGGCGCTCACCACTATGTATGCGTTGATGTCTTATCAGATGGCTCTTGTTTCTGAATGCCTTATTACATATATCACAAGTATAAGGATATTCACCCCTATGTATACGTTCATGTTTTATAAGACTGCTCTTGTCACTGAATGCCTTACTACAAACATCACAAGTATAAGGTCGCTCACCACTGTGTATGTGTTGATGTGTTATCAGATGGCTCTGACGACTAAATGCTTTATTACATACTTCACAAATATAAGGTCGCTCACCACTATGTATGTTTCGATGTCTCATAAGACTGCTCTGTAAACTGAATGTCTTATTACATACTTCACAAACATTTGGTTGCTTACCACTATGCAAGCACTGATGTCTTATCAGATGGCTCTTATTACTGAATGCCCTATTGCACACTTCACATGAATATGGATGCTCACCCTTGTGTATATTACAGGAATATCTGCATTCAGCACTGTGTACGTGAAGTTGTTCATTCACATTACCCTGGTAAAAACACAAAGTTTAATTATTAGGATATATTCTGATAGAAAGAACATTTTTATAGCAATGCATATATTAAATAAAAATCCATTGTATTTGAAGAGCTGTGTTATTAGTCTACTGTCCTTTATGCAGAAAAGATGCAAAAATTGGTGACTAGGAATATCAAGAGTGAGTGACTGGGGTATTTCCCCTACACCTATAACAATGTGCCTACAAACCAGTTAAGTCCACAGAAACCGCAATGCACCATGTGATTACACATATACAGGAAGCAGTGGAAAACAGGAAGTTACATTTGAACTTTCCTAGATATTGAGGGAGCTTCTGATAGCACCTGACATGACATAACAAAGGCTGCCAAATGGCATAGGCTTGGAGATACACTCCAGTGATGGATTGGCTCTAAACTGGGTGGCAGAAAAAGAGTCACACTCACAGGAGAACCACTGGAGGGGTCTGTGGCCAAGGGCTGTCTGCAGAGCTGTGAAGACTGTTTGTAGATGAACTCATAGAGGGACAAAGGAATGGCTGTTATACACTGGGGTATGTGCTAACATCAGCAGAAAATTCCCAAACACTGTCTCATGGCTTCTTCAGAAGGCTTTGAGTATGGGACAACAGTGGTGAAGTAGAACTCAAATATTAATCCATCCACAAAAGGTTCAGTAACTGGATCAATATCTTATGAAACCAGGTCACTTAGATGAAAATGCAAGCAGGACACTGTTCTTTGTTCAAAGTGTGGGGCTGCTAAATGCAAGAAAATAAGGGCTGCAAAAAATGATTATATATAGTCAAAGTGCATAAGTCACTACTGGGTCTGACCTTCTTGTAGTCCATTGTGTTCTATAATATGAGCACATTAAAGACACTAACAAAGCCTTGATAAACCAAGCAGTTTTGCTGACATCTTCTAAACATGGGCAAAAATTCCAATTACATTGTGGTTTATCATGACTTTCTAATATGAAACAAAGAGCTAGCTGGAGGTTAATCACACTTACAAAATGCTATGGTAGATCAGTCTTTAGAACAGTCCATCCCCAGTCCCCAGTCAGAGCCAAACAAATGCTGTCCACATATTCCAAAACTACTTCTTCAAAATACATTTCTATTTCCATTAATGGCTATGAATTCCAAAAAGTCTCTTCTCTTCATGATTAATCCGAACTTCAAAAGGTATATGGCACCAACAATATAACACAAAGCAGGAAATAGTTAAATGTAATTTCACAATTTCCTTTTTAAGGGGGCAATAAATGGCCTAAAAGCATGAGCTGTCAACACCTCACACACCCTGAAGCCTTACCTCATGTTCAGTCTTGATTGGTGGAAATGTTTTAGCGTCCGGAATTTCATACTTTATCTCTAGGAACTCTTCAACTTTAATACTGACTTCTTCAGTCCCATCAACATCACTCGTTACACACATCTCACTACAGGAACCAGTTTCACCTTCCACACAACACATGCAGTTCTGTAACACCACCACACAAATCATGGTTGCCTTCAGTCACCATATGAAACAGGACACATCTATTGTAAGCATTCTGCATTGCACAGAACTGATAATGGCTGTTTGTTTGGGGTTTTTGTACAGTAACAATTTAAAAACATGACTAACAAACAACCTCCATTGAGAACTCTTCTTTCTCATACAATCATGGCTGCTCTAGTCAAGAAATTCAGAACCTTGAAAAGAACCTAACTGGTGATGACAATCATAAAAGACTGCATATAAAAATGTGAACACAATATTCATTGTAACAATATACCAATGAAGATGTCTTGTGTACTTTGGTGGAGATTACGATGTACAGAAAAAACTTCAACTCTTATCATGAGCCTAACAAAAACAATCCAATCCTCCCATTCTATTTCTTCCAAACATTGACATTACATTATCCTCCCAAGTGGTTCCTCCTATTCAGGTTTTCTACACAAACTTTATATTCTTTTCTTCTTTACTATATGCATGCTACATTCCACATTATGTATTATGTTATTAATATCTGGTTAAGAGTAACACACATTAAGCTCACTACATACTCTTCTGCAACCCTCTTTTCCTACCTCCCTCTCACATCAAATATTCTCACCACCCTGTTCTCACAAACCCTCAATCTGTGTTCTTCTCTTGACATAAGACATCAAATTTCACACCCACACACAATGGCAGGAACAGTGTCAGTTTTACATATCAGTACATGCAACATTCTGAACTGAATGGTATCAAGTACTGCCTGAACATATACTGCTCTTTTTTTACAAGCTAATGGTCCTTCACAAATTTTGAAGGATTTAACATATCTTAAACAGGACTTGCAACAAATTGACAGTGGTACATCACAAGCAATGTGACATAAAATACAAATTGCTCGAAACTTTACCATAAGGACTGCTCATAATCCATTCTCCACAGTCCAACTGTTTCATTAATATAGATTACTAGAAAAGCGAGACATTCTGAATATTTATTAAATGGGAACAACACTCAACAAAAAGGCATAACTTAACTCAGGTTCCATAGTTATTACATGGTCTGCCATTGGTTCCTAATTATCTCTCTCTGCTACATGAATGAACCGTGACATGTGCAGCTTTAAAATGGGCCATCACACTTCCACCATGAGAAGACATTAGACATGATTCATTACAAGAAATTCCCTTTTACAGAACTTCAAAGGAAATGACCGTGTTCAGAGTAGCCTTCCAGGAAAACTGTCATGAATCAAACACATCCAATCCAAACCTCCAGTTTCATTTTACCAACATGTCCTTTGGTATTATCTTCAAAGCAGTATGGGGCAGCATAGACAGTACAATAACTAGGGCATAAGCTGGAAGAACTGGGGATCAAAACGTGGCATGAGCAATACTACTATCTCTTCTCAAAAGCATGCAGACCAGCTCCAGCACCCACCCAACCTCAACCTCAATGAAAATTAGAGCTTTTTCTCTGGCAGTAGAGTGGCTAGCGCAGACAGTCTGACCACCCACATCCATCTACAGCCAAGTTTAAAAATCAGAAAAGCCATACCTCCACTCAACCTGTCTGCTACCATGGCACATATTGGGACAAATGTATTTTACCTTTACCTCCAACCTATGTACATATCACTCAAGAGGTCACATCCTTTCTGGTCTGATAAAGGAACCTTTTCATACATTACTAACCTTTTACATGCACTCTACATGAAGAATTTATGTTCATTTATACAATTACATTAACATTATGAACAGTTTCATTAACCAAACTCATTATACAATTTTTTGTGTCCTGTCATTAACTACCTCTAAAGGTCAGATAATCTCCTGATAACTTTTTCTTCAAAGTCCCTCAAAACACGTTTTTCTTTCAATGTAAGAAGTCACATTTCACACCCATAAAAATGAAAGGAATATTTGATTTATTGGTGGATCACACATTACATTGCAAGTGGTACTTCACATGCAGTGAGTCACAAAATAAAGATTTCTTTCCTTAAAAACTGCTCGAAATCCTTTCTCTAAAGTCAAATTTCTGTTTCACAAGGACACACTGATATACTGGCAGACAATTCTGGACACAGTCTGTATTCATCTGGCCCAGGAGAGGTACAAGCAGTGGCCTCTACTAAATATGGTAAAGACAAATTTAATATCACACCTTTCCTGTGCAACTGCAGTGTATCTGCAGTACTTAATACCAACTTGTTGCACAGTCTTTACGTATTCCTCCCACATCTTTCGGCCTCAGTTTTTGGCCATCTTCGTGGAGCTTTGAGTGCAGTAATAAACTTTCGGGTTCCGTGAAATGCAGGGAATTTCTTGACTAGCTGCAAACCAGTTAGCTTCTCAAGAAGGACTCTGCACCACAGAGTACGTAAGTATATGGTAAAGACAGTTCAGGTTCCATACAATACAGGAATTTCTTGGTTTGCTGAATACCTGTTAGCTTGTCAGCAATAACTGTCTGCACTGAGGTACACACATGGATATACAGAAACAGACAGTGATGGGAAACCACATGCAGCATACCTATCACATGTGGCTAAACAAGAGACACACAGACATTCAGCTTATCCCTTCATACTGCGACCTTACATGTTATTGTGTTTAATATCATGGGTGGGTACCAAGCTTTCAAAGCAGCATACTACCTCCGTCTTCACCGTAAAGTCACACCTAAACACCACACAACACACTGCCAGAATGCGGATGCGACAGTACAAGCTTGCACAACTGTTAACACCAGTTACACACATAACATACTGTAACAGCAGCCTTAACTGCTGGTAACGCTACTGCCAAATGATTCCTCTGCTCTTATATCAGTGACCTCACTTCCATCAGCACAAACAGTTAGACCTCCCACTGCACACAGATCGTACTGTTTCCCCTAAATCTATGCTGTTCTGTAAACCACCACACACTTCTCAGTCAGCACTGTGCTCTCATTATATACAATAAAACACACAAACATTATGACCATTTGTGATGCATGAACCTCCCTAGCAGTCAAGTATCATACATTGACAGACAGGTTGTTTCCTGAAACTGTAGTACTCACAGTGGAATGATGTCACTTGTTGTTTGCTGTCTGTGTTCAGTCACTCAATCTACAGCTGGTGGTCACAGAAACATATACTGGTAACATATTGTGACAGGAAGACTACTGTAGACTTGCGCAGACACAATGTGACAACTCAGACTGCAGCACTGCCTACCTCTCTCATCACAAGACATTCCACAGTAATCAGCTGCATCAACTGTGTTGCATCTACTGAACAGTCATGCTCACAGTGCAGTACACATTCTCGCTGCCAAGTAACATACAGCCTACTGAATACTATCACCTGAACTTCACATAACTGCAGTCAATGTTCTGTTTCTAACCTTGGCCACACATTCTGACACAGTGCAATATCACCATCACAACTGTACGATATCCAACTGCAAGACGGATTGTTATGGTGATGTTTTACATCATTTATAATTTTGTTTTGGATAAATAAAAACATCTGATCAAATTAGCATTAAAATATTAATATTTTAGCATCCATTTACATTTACAATCACATTCAACTGTTTATGCTGTTGAGTGCAGATTCATTATGGAAATATATTCAAAGTTGTCATAACATTTATTACTTACTGTTACTTTTATTTTATCATTTTGACAACTCTGATAAAGAGGTACTATTCTGGCACTCTCAATTGTTTTGCATATTTCACGTGCAGCTCGTTCATCCCCTGTTCTTACACAACATCAATACTGACTGCCCCAAGCACGATGGCAGCTGGTGATGACAGGTGCAAAAAAGGAAACAAGTAATAATTTGAAAAGAGAGGTATCAGACGCAATGTATCAAACAGGCACATCCTGCTGATTCACATGCACAAACTAAAAAGATGTGAAATGCACACACAAAAAGAGTGTGTAACTAAATACAATGTACAGTACAACACATGCGCGCGCGCACGCACGCACGCACGCACACACACACACACAACACCACAAAACACACCGGCACAAAACACTCACCTCCTGTTCAGCCTTTACTGTCTCCATTAACTGTACGTCATCCTCTTCAGTTTTAATTTTAATGCAATCCTCTGCCCCCACATTCTCAACACCTACTGTGACTGTATCAGTTTTCTCCTGCAAAGTTATCACAAAAAAAAAGGTAATTCTGCTACATGTGTAGCACTGCTGGCAACAGACAAAAGTGTCAAACAAAGCATAATCCACAAGAAGGAGCAAAGAATCAACCAACAGAAGAAGAAGAAGAAGTGGAAGAAGAAAAGAAGAGAAGAAAAAGATAGGAAAAAGAAAAAGAAGAAAAACACCACCACCAACTCTTAAATGACCAAACTTGGAAAACCAGTCTGAAGAAGTAAATTATATACGAGCTTCAGGAAAAGTGCCAGATAATGGCTGTACAGGACCAAGGATTTAATACATTTTTGGCAAATACATAATTTTTATGAAAAGTTAAGTTGTGATTGGTCTTTCCTCTCCTCTATCCCACACAAAATGATGCAACATTCAACTGCAGCTATACAGTAAGCAGACAGCACATTACTACCTGACATCACAACTCAACAATATTCATTTGAAATGTGCACATCAAAACTGTATGGACACTCCATTGATACTGCATTGTCCACTGATACTGGAACCAATTCAAAATACTGGAAATATGGCAATTAACTAACAGTGGGTATCAAGACCTCCAGCATCATTTGTTAATACCTGACCGATTTTTAAAAAGAATATCAGATCCACTCCGCACTGCAACTGCAAGAACATGTCAGCAGGACTGCCATTATTGTTCTCTGTTTTGGCTGTGAGCAACAACTACAATAAATTTCCTCTCAGCACATTTGAACATAACATTTATGGTTAATATTTTACTTCCAATGTGTGAACTGTACAATTCACAGCCAGCATTGTGCTCTCAAACAGTTTTTGACCGTATGTGCCTACAAATACTATAATACTACGACACTGTGTCAGCTCTTAACATTGTAACAGATACAAAGTTCCAGACATACAACCGGACTATAAATCAACCAATTCCAGTAGTTCAAAGCGTCCAAAACAACACACAAAAATATACATCAACAACCACCACCACAAAAATCACCTCAAAATGTGGCTCACCTCAGGTTCACACTCTTGTGGTACACAAAATGCATCAGTTTCAATCCCAAAGACATCCTCTTCATTATGAATGCTCACATCTGTTT
>Ga0123354_10017756_pt1 | contig 11149 bp, 3 predicted proteins | sample TergutLab28metaG_2_FD_97872 | JGI IMG/M metagenome (GOLD analysis project Ga0123354, IMG submission 97872) | Labiotermes labralis P4 segment gut microbial communities from Petit-Saut dam, French Guiana - Lab288 P4 | ecosystem: Host-associated > Arthropoda: Insects > Digestive system > Gut ... | reverse complement strand
GCTTATGAATCTCCCCGCAAATTGTTCCACCCCCTGCTTTAATCAGTTCTGCCGGTATTTCATCAATACCCGGCGATTTGTGGCTTTTTAACTTGCCAATAGCCAACTCAACCTCAAAAGCACCTGGCTCAGGTACCAGTGGTTCTTATGGCAGTCCACTACAGGTTAAAATTAAATTCACAGTACGTTTGGTGTAGACTAACAAACACCAAAGTAATGTCAATTCCGTGAATAATTCAGGAGCTGAACCACGCATGTGGACGGAAAGATAAAATCTTCAACTGTGCTCTCGTACGTACGCTTAAAAAGGCACGTATGTGTTAAGGGTCTGTACTTTCCGAGTATTAGACACGCAAAGGAAGTAAACATTTTGCGTTATGGTCAAAAGAAGTTGTGGTTTCTTCCCGAGATTTTTCAACATTTAATGATAACACAGTAGTGCCCTTGCATGTGGCATTATTTTATCTGACAATTCTCCATCATTTCTCATTTGTATCTATTCGTGTTTCAACAGGCAGCGCAGTGCTTGCCACTGTTCCAGTTTGTCGTTAATCGGTGTTCACACATTTCTGTTCAATACATTGCAGTTAGTATTGGATTTTTCTTCACCATACTTAAAAGAAGTTCCTGTAAAGCTTCTCCTTCTGCTCGCAGACACACGCCACATCTAACAAACACATCGGGATTGCACCTCGAATTGTTGTAAGTTAAATGAGCGGGTGGGTAATGGCTAGCGACAATTGTCAGATAAAATAATATTCCCATATAAATTGAATTGTTTTATTAAAAATGTTCAAGATACGATTCATATCCTTTTAGTGAAATAAATATCAGTCATTTGCCACTGCGACAGCTCCAGGTATTTAAAATGCCATACTTTCCTTCTCCATGCCAGAATTACCAAAGTTTCGTATCAGAGGTTGAATGTCAGTAACCTGTACTCCCGCATGGAAGGTATAATTTGACGTGTTGACCTTGAAGAGGTTTCGTTCGTGTATAGACACGATCATAACCCACCCCCCGACCCGGGTTATGCATGCCCTTGTGGGTAGAGGGTTCGTAAATTTAGAATTTCTTGTTCGTAAAGGGGCCAGTTTGTTTGCCATACAAATCGTGAGCACCGTAGGGCAGGCATGTGTGTATGACGTGGCGGTAAAGACTTCCAACGCTAAAAGAGCATAAGAGATAGCGTTCTGCAGAGGGCGGTCTTCTACTGACCAAAGGACTGTATTCTGATACGAATATTGACTCTTATTGTTGGATGAAGCCATGTTTTGAGAAGCCACTTACTCAAAAAGAATTTCATATGTAGTAATTTTTTTTTTGTGGTTTATGTAACGGAGCTGACAGCAACCCGATTATTGGCGCTGAATGGTAGGGTAGTTTTCAGTGATTAAATACAAATTATAGAAGGTAGATTCATGGCTAATTTGAGATAATTTACCGGCGTTTGGCTGGAGGAACTCCGGAAAACATCCAGCAGAATTGCCGGTAATGGGGCCGATACATATACCCGGGAACTCACGAATATAAAAAAAGAATGCAGGACAGCGACTGCTTGTAGGGGGCGGGTCTGGCTGCAGTATAAAGTTCCCTCAGTACGGAGCTGTCATTTGCATATGATTGGGTAGTGTTCGTCACACTTTTTTTTGAAAACAAAAGATGTATAATGAATTTAATTCTTAAAAGGCTGAACGTTCGGTACTCTTTACATGGCCATAGCCCTTAGCGGGAAGGATGTAATTTTATTGGCATGTACGAAATGCGATCGCAGCTTGCAGAGTTCGGTATTCATAAAGTGACATTTGAGTACTAGGATAGGGGTGAATGACGCAGGAGATATTAGCTGTTATTGCAAAGTACTGTTTTAGCATTTGCCTGGCGGCAGTCGGAAAATCCACAAAATATCCGATTTAAGATAGTATTTGTCTACTGAGGTTTAAAAGTGGGGCGTACCAAATATGTGACGGGATTCTAGCCACTGCACCGTGACGTTCTTTGTCTTCTTTTCGATTAAAATATGAATGTCAATTTGATTGTGAGTTCATTTTAATCTTATAAATTACCGTTAGCTTCAAAAAGAATAAATTACTCCATCAGCCCGTAAGAAGTCGGTTCCTGTGTTCTCTTTCTCCCATATGGCCTTCACTGCTGATGCAGTTTCAGCTGTAATCCGACCTTATAAGCCCTCAGAGACTAATACCATTGCAATAAATAAGCCTGCCGCAATTATGTAAAAGGTGAGAAGTGGATTATTATAGTTTATGGCCCGAAAGTTGAGCAAAGGAAAATTATGCGGTCGGGTCTGGTAGAAAGGGTCGTTCAAAGCTCTAAACCTAGAGATAATGTCTGTATGATGTTCTGATGTGAGAGAAATGTAATGTTCTAGGGAGACCAAACGAATACAGTATTAACTTGAAACATTATACAAAGGGACTGGAAATATATGATGAGGATATTATTCATCAGCCTGCAAAGGGGGGGGCAAAAGTATTCAGAGTCACGTCTTTGCTGTTAGGTGTCACCTAACTCTGCTGTTGGTGTGTCCATCCATCTGTCTGCCTACTGTGCATAAAGTCTCCCACCATTGGTGTTTTTATGTGCTGTTGGGTTTTAATTTACTTCAGAGATTTATTACACAAACCCGGCCTATTCAGGATTATCTCCCCTGACTCTGCGACAGTTCTAAACGGTATTTTTAACTCTCAATGAAAGTGTGTCAGTCTTGCTCCTTATTCACGCCACATGTGTCGTAATAAATGCCTTTACTGATGAGCATACAGCATGGATACACGGTGTAAACGTAAGTCGTAAATATCATTGTGAATAATATTTAAAGTTGACGCCCATTACAAATAATATCGCATCACTCTCTCACTTTCAATAATAATCACCTAACTTAATAAATGTATTTCTGGCTGAACTATTAAGCAGATAATTACCCAACTATTTGGCTATCTTCGAAAGGTCGCGGCTTGATTCCCGATGGTGTCGTTGGAATTTTTCATTGACATAATCCTGCCGGCCGCACTGTGGACCTGTGTTCGACTCAGCTTCTAGCAGAAATGAGTACTAGGACTATCTCCTGGGAGGTAAAGGCGGCCGGTGCTTAGGTCTGACGACCTTACCACCTTCATGTGCGGATAGTCTATAAATCCTGGGAACCTCAACCTCCTGGAACCCTAAGTGTCTGTCCAGGCTTGTATAGGAATAGCTTTACCTAACTGGCTTTCTTACTGCCTGTCTGTGGTAAATATATAGCAAACTAACAACCACCTAATTAAGTAGGTATTTAACAAAATACACAACTATTTTCCTATTCAACTCAATGGCAATGAATAAATCAGCTTTCAAACGAAAACTTGATCGACAAAATATTTCTACTCTGTCTTAAACTCGATAATTTGACAACATAAAAAAATATCCGGAGGGCAATATGAACTTCGTTGTTCCGTATTTCGAGTATTTGCAGGTCTTGCTGTTTCTTCATCTTGCGTGGGTACGAATATCTTAAGAACAATCAGTATATTAGCTAACAAATGCACTTCATACTAAGCACACATGATATACATAAACTCCTACAAGTTGCGGCACCATGGTAGGGCATCTTGGTATCAGGGAATAAGACTACAATTTAAAGCCATAGGCAAGAAACCAACCGCTTCTTTTTTCCCGTAACATAATTTTGGCGCTTAAACTTGATATTCAAGGAATTCGAAATAAAATTTGATTTAAATCAGTCCAGAAGTTCCAGACTTACGAGATGACTTATTTTAAAAAATCTTTGTTTGATTTGCTCTATATCCATAAGGATTTTCGAAAATATGTCGTAGACATATACTATATATTTTGTGTTTTTCACTTTTCATTTCGAAACTCTTTTCGCTTCCACTCATGCTGTTCGAGTTGTGCTCACTCACCCATACTGGCCGTAATATGAAGTGCCTGTGGTCTTCCGACTGGTTAAAGTTACAGCATAACATTTTATGGGCATCCCTTTAGCGGTTCCCGAATTTTTACAGGGATGCCAACAAAGAGTTATGGCGACGATAATAGATACATATTTTTGGAAACTTTCATTCCGAAAGAGCCGGAACTTATTTTTATCATCTGCAGCAGTCTGGAAACGGGGCGATATGAGGCCTCACCGTTTCTAGCATCACTGCGGTAATTTACATTACTGTAAGCAGCCGAGATTAACTTCTGGAAATGCGTTTCGGCAAAAAGAAATATTCATTTAGTGTTTTTTTAGAGACGGCATCACAAAGTGCTCTAATGAAGTATATAATAAATTACTAATGTACGTCAGCACAACAATTATTTATTGGATCGAATAGGCTACATGTTTCGACCTGTTAACAGGTCATCATCAAGCCTCCAGCAGAATAAATCAAAGTTGCTGTTAAAAAATTGGGATCCCAACATTTCGTACAGTTGTGGACAAACATAAAATCTGGTACCGGATAAAATATAGTACACACATTTTCTAGTTTGTTTAGTGGTTGCGCGACTGTTTTAATCTTAGGAAATACTTTGCTTCATAGGGATGGTTGGTGTTTGTGAGAACTGTAATTTCTCCTTCAAATTTTGATGTTTTGTTGACCGTGAATCTCAGTATAATCTTAGCATTTGACCAACTTAATGCACAAATTCTAGTTTTTTTTTAATAAGTTTATTATATTCCTCTACATGTTTCGAGCACTGTTGTGCTCATCATCAGGAGGTCAAATCGTATTATGGAGCATCTGGTTTCGTCACATTCTGTAGCTGGCTGCCCGGTCCGGACGGCCACCTAGAGTGTGTGACGATACCAGATGCTCTATAATACAATTTGACCTCCTGATGATGAGCACAACAGTGCTCGAAACATGTAGAGGAATATAATGAACTTATTAAAAAAAAAAGAATTTGTGCATTAAGTTGGTCAATTGCTAAGATTCTCCTTCAAAGTGTTCACCCGCTCGTTCATTTCTTTCGCCCTGCAATCTGTCTGCTGCTTGGTCCGATGCTGTACTGCTGTTATATACACATTACAAATTCCGGTAAGAATGCTTTCATATACTGAAACTAACACTTGAGAGCAGATTTTAAACGAATGTACTAATCATCATATTAATAAAGAAATAAGCACATTGTTCAAGACACGCGACATTACGAAGATGAAATGAGGCGATTTGGACAAAATCTGTAATTCGCCCCTTGCCATCCATATGGCGACTCAGTTGTACAGTCGTGTGAACTGAACAGATGGATTGGTGAATGTTTTTAGCTTCTTATGTTCGAAAAGTTTAGGCAGAACGCGAAAGATGATAGTGAAGATCCTATAAGAGTTTCCAAGCGATGTGAGATAAGAAAATCTTAAAACTTTCTAAAATTAATTCTTAGAATAAAACAACAGTTTATATTTTCCTCCATACCATTATTGTATGACTGCATAAAGTGACGAGGTTATATGTAAAATGATAAAATGTAAACGGACTGTGAGTTACGAATCGAGAGGGATGAGGTAGGAGGAATAGATGGTGCTCATGGATCTCAAATGAATAGTGACATAAACACATGTGGGAGGATAATATTAAAATGTATACGTGAGTAATAGGGTATGAGGTGTGGAACTAGTTATGGGTAGGGCCCAAGAACGGAGTCAGGCAACACAAATATTAAATTTCGGATAGAAAAAAAACGAATTTATTGGTCGCCTGAAATAGAGTTAATCTCTTTCCGCCATATGTTTTGGCCTCAGATCCATATGTTCACTTGATGACTGAAGCAGAGGCTGCTTTTGAAACGTGATGCTTTTCACACCGACGAGATGCTGAAAAACCTCCAACAATGTCTACCTTGTGTATGTGTCAGTTTAGTATATAAGTATACAAATCTGCTTTTGATGCCAATGAATTTCATTTCTTTACAGATGCCAGCGTAAGAATGGAAGCTTCAGTGTCTGTGCTGTTCGTTGTTCTGTGCGTGATCGTGATGGTGTCCTGCAGATAGCGCAGCAGTCATTCGGTTGGTCACTGATGATACACTGAGGAATGAACCAGTAGCAGTTCTCAACAACCTCCAGCAAAAGTTAATGAAAGAGTAGTTGGAGAACCTGTGTTATGTAAACTCCGTATCACATTTGTGTGCCGGCCATTGTGTTGTGTGTATGTGTGTGTGATTGTATGGTTGTGGAGGGCACAGAATCGATCATCCCGCCGGGCTAAGTAATTATTATCCAACTAGCAGCATGCAAATTGACCGACCGAATGCGTCCACCGCAGGTTAGAGTGCAGAGAATTGATCATAAAACAAAACACGCTCAGCTCATTCTATTTGTTATTAACGGAAAGAAATGACAGCATCCTGATAAATAATGCAGACATATGTTTTAGTCACGAATATTGTGGTCATCCTTGTTTAACATAACTTTAATAATTCGTGGTAGCATGCCTATATAAATAGTTATATGCTCTGCTGTTTGGAATAGCCGAATTTAATGTATTGGTTTTTAACTGACGGATAGTTTATTCACTTAAAGGCTGTAGGGGAAATTCAAACGCCTTCCCTCTCCTGGCTTGGTTCGGTGTCAGTGTCTTCCTGTCCGAGCGCCAGCAAAGCACCAGAAACACTATCATAAATACGCGCAGAACACTTTAATTGCAGGCAGAACTCATGAAAAGCGTTTATAATACCGTCGTTGGTTGTAGCAGTGTCTTATTGTTTAAAACTGACTTCCATCATAGAAATTGTACGTTTGAAGGTCAAAACAACTACATCATTAACACTAAGCACTTTATGACAGTATATGATGTGGAAATATTAGCCATGTAATCGGATGTTATTTATTCTTATATAAAAATAACATCTGTGTAGTGATTTGGCCACATAGAGACGTAATGGGAAGTTCATACGAAAGTTTAGCTTGGTGTTAAAAGTACCTCAGTGACAATTAAGATCGTCCAGTTAATGAACACTTCGCCAGATCGTACAGTAACATCTAGCAGAAATAAATTGTTTGACAAAACATACGTTGAGCCATGTGTTTATGGAACACACCACAGTTGTTCAGGCAAGCAGCCAGTTGACATTCATAAAGAAGTGCCTGCAATGCCTCTATTGAAATCCCACTTCCTATTATTCAGGACACTTAAATTAAACATGGCGGCGATAACCGCTGATTCGCTTCACGTCTTCCCATCGGCTTTCGTGCTCTTGTTGTAAATAGTTGTCCCAGCGTTCGCTAGATGGATCTCACTGAAGTAAAGGTCTTTCATCACAAATACAGTAGTTCACTATGACCGTGTAAGCGAATGAAAATTTGTCCACAGACGATAGAGCGAGGTAAAGTTAAAACTGAACAGAACTGAATAAAACTACCATAAGGGTGGTAGAGAGAGACTTTTCGTCTTTAAACATAACAATTATATTAGCTGCTACTTGTAGCTAAGATTTTGAGGAAAATTCAGTTGGCTCTGAGCATACTCGCTACAAAATGTGTGCGTGCTGTGTGGTGTTGATAAGTCTGTTGACAGTGCCAACAAAGATGACGTTAAATGTGTGTATTGTGTCGTTTAACGCATAGTGTTCAGTGCCCCGTTCAGCGTTCATGCCAACTACTTGCGACACGACAGGTACCAGTACGAGAGCACACATTCACTTGTCGCACAAATCCCGCAGATGCTTGAAAACACGTTAAACTCTCCCAGGGGTGGATTGTAAAGTTTCATTTCTCTACATTGTGTGACAATGGCTGATTATTTACACATAAAGTGTATGATGAATATTGTCCGGCGTTTGAAGCACGTTAGTTCTGTACATGTCTGGGGATTCATTCTGTTCCCGTCGTCTGAAGATTGGCATAAAGAACAAGAAATCTCTGAAAATAATAGCTTTCTGTTGTTAGGATGATGAAGAAGCTGTGTGAAGTAACGATGGGATGGGCATTTAGTTAAGTTAGTGAAAGACAGATTGTATACAGAAATATGGTAAAGAGCCATTTGAAAAATGGCCAATTGAAATACGAGAAGGGAATAAATGGATAAAATTAAGGTACTCGTTACGGACGTGGGTTGTGACGATGGGCGTTTTTATTACAGTAGTTCAGCATTGTTGACAACGAAGCGTCATACTTGAATTAAGAAAGGAAAGTCCCAGTTTATTCGATTTTATCCATTACATTGTAATAGTGTGTGTTCCTGAGTGATGCAATTTGTTCGAAGTGTGGGAATCGATATTTTGTAGCTATATTAAATGTTTAATTTTATTATGGACTTCCGTGTATTTGGAGTGCTGTGACGTAATCAACTGGCCACTGCTGTCACCCATGCCTTGTTACAGCTTATGGAAAAATTGAAGCTGTTGTCGCTGGTTGAAATACCAGTGGGAATGCCATGCCGAATTTGATTTTGAGTTGTCTTGGACACTGTACTGCAACTTAAATTCAACGATTACAGTAGAACTCCACTTATCCGGACGCTTGTTATCCGGATAGTCTTGGCCCGTCGGGTAAATTTGTCGAGAATTCCATAAAACTAACTTGCTTTGAAATTACCGGTTATCTGATCAAGTACAGTTCATTGTTATGGCTTCTAGAAATTCAAATCAGGTAATCGAAAGATTTAGACGTATGTACATACCGTAAATGGTAACAGCCGAACTTCAAACTGCCAATGTAGCCTATTTTCAAAGAAAAATCCAATTATCCTGATTTACTGCATATCCAGATGTCTCGCCGTCCTAATTAATCCGGATAAGTTGAGTTCTACTGTATTTCTTCGGGGATTACTGTGACTTGAAATTGAGCAAGCTCTTTCTGGTACAGTCTGTGTACGTTAGACAGAGAATTACCCTAATCAAGGGATAAGTGACCATTAAATTGTAATGTATTACTGTTTAGTCTGTAATATTTAAGACAGCCATACGGAAGTATAGTTCTCTCACCCAGGGTTTACAGTTCAGAGGTTGGCTCGCAATAAGGTTTAACTGTAATATAGTATATGTTACGTTTAGTTCATAAATAAAGGTGTTTGCGTTTTATTGTCCATTTTATGGTACAGTATCCTCGCCCGTTTGTACCCCTATGTGCAACCGGTGAACAACCCTTGAGATGAATCTGGACTGTTCCTGCACTCAGAGCGACTGGATTGTGTTGCGACGCCCTGCACAGCGCCACAAATTCGAAAAACAACGGGGGTGTGGGACGGGAGGTTCATTCATGAATGCAGAAGTTAATGATTCCCACAGGATCTGTTTCAATGCCTGATTCATTAAACCGCTATTGTGCTGTATATTATTCAATTTCTGAAGTGTCCCTTATTTGACATACATGACGCTTTGTGAGTGGAGGTTTGGATTTTCCCTCATCTTCAGATGATTGGTTGATACATGTGTGTACAGGGTTTATCTAATGTTCTCGGGCGAAGTTCAGGAGTAAGTTCAGGAGTAAGTTCCCCACACCGAAACAAGGAAAAAGTTCATATTAATAAGCCGGCAAACAGTTTTAGAGGTACAGCCCCACCTTCCTCCAACCACAATACTTTAGAATTTTATATGCCGACACTTAAAAATCCTACTGTTTTCACCTCCAATTGTAAACGAAGATACCGTTCAGCGACGTATTTCTGCTGTCTGTCAAACCATGCTGAACCGCCACGAGACTTTGGAAAGGTGCGGCATTCCATGGTCAGACGTTTCCATACTGCATGGATTCAGGTGGAGGATTATTTGGATCATTTATTGTGAAATGTGACTTAATAAACTATAACAAATCAACAGTTATTAAATTGGGAACATTTTTGTTAATGTGCTATGTCATTTTTGAGTAAAATATTACACGTATTTATTGTTGAATATATATTTTTTTAAATTAAATTCAAAAAGCGCTCACTTCTGTACTATGTTTATAGGAATTTGTATGTTTGTTTATTTAAATGTAAGGAACTCATTCTAGAAGTCTGTCAAAGTATTTTAGGTACACAAATAGTATCCATTTGCTTGCTGTATACACAGCACTACACAATCCCTGCAGGAACGTAAATCAGCAGTGTTATTTAAACTATATAAGAAGGAAATTAACGGTAAACATTTTATTAAAAAAATCGTAACACACATTCCAAAAATCGACAGCGATAGACACAAAACTACTTTAAAAGAAGTATAATGTATAAATTCATGATCTGAAGTATGAACAGGAGCTGGAATAATACAAAAAACATAAGAGCGCATTGAAGATTAGTCGTATATGAACCAGTGGGCCCGTTTAGACACGATATTTTATTTATATAATGTCTGGATGTTATTTGAACATACAAATATGATTTATATATTTATCATTTTAATAAGTAACCAAAATTTAGTGAGATCTCACTAAAAGAGCAATTGAAAACTAAAATTTACATATTTTTTAAATTATTGTAATAAGAAGTGTCTGAAGATGGTTCGTGCGTACTGAAACATGTAGCACTGTGATATGTGACATTACAGTGTTGTGTTTGGCGGTGCATTTCGGTTGTGTGAGATGTAGAAAAACACAACGGGATGTATCAGAATAACATTATTTTAGAAACATCCTGTATATGAACAATAATATGCTATAGTCTAAGAAATCGGGAATGCGTAGTGGGCACAGTGACTGGACTGTGGACGAGAGGTCGAGGTATCGTTCGATTCCAGACAAGGCCAAGTGATTTTCTCTTCTTCGAAGCGTCCAGACCGACTGTAGAGCACACGCAGCCCCTTACTGATTGCGTACCGAGTGTTGTTTCCCCGGAGGTAAAATGGCTGGGGCGTGAAGCTGACCACACACCTACATTCGGTGCCGAGGTCACTAAAACATTTAATCCCCCATACACACTCATATTGTGCATAACGACATGTGTGAATTTATATGTAAGTTTTATGCCGGCGTTAAATCATCCGGAACCGTGGACTTAGTCTAGCGAATTTTCGAATCTCTGGCTTAAACTTTCAGCATAAACGAGGACCCGTTAGGTTTTGATATACGGCACAGGCCACTTCTATATTCTACGTCTGCAAAACTTGCTATGATTCCGGAAGTACAAAATATGCAGGTCTATATACAATAGGAATAAAGCTGGCGGCTGGGATCGAACCAAGGGCGTTTTGAATAGACTACTAAGCGGTTTAACGGTGGTAATGTTAATAG
>Ga0123354_10017755_pt1 | contig 11149 bp, 7 predicted proteins | sample TergutLab28metaG_2_FD_97872 | JGI IMG/M metagenome (GOLD analysis project Ga0123354, IMG submission 97872) | Labiotermes labralis P4 segment gut microbial communities from Petit-Saut dam, French Guiana - Lab288 P4 | ecosystem: Host-associated > Arthropoda: Insects > Digestive system > Gut ... | reverse complement strand
TGATGGATCCTCTGTGATCCGAAACATGTTGGAGCACTTTTAAATATTTTATAATTTTAATTGTATCTACATATTATATATTGTGCATTAGTTGGATAATAAAGTGTTTAACCAAGGATGATAAATTTATACATAAGTAACCGCGTGTCGTGTAATTTATATTACTAACGTAGACACACCGTCAGTAGTACACACAGTTTCTCGACTACCCACAGAGCAATTATACATTCAAAACTGAAGCATTGTTCCTGACTGCATACTTTGTGACTATTCCTAAAATGAAGGCCTATCCATAGTTATTAATAGGTAATTAAAATCATTGGCAACAATATTCTGTGCCACGTTTTTACAGATGTACAGTACAATACAGATCCTCTTTAATACTGTAATTTATGTATTTTTATTGTTAAGTCTGTGTATTCTTATTGTAAGTTTATGTATCTTCATCGTGCCACCTGGCAGTCTTCGGCTACCCTGAGTGAGGTTTTTCCGTGCTTTTTCCTCAGTTGTAAGCCAAATCCCAGAGTAAAACCCCCAAAGAAGGGGCACAGCCCGCACTCTTCCAAAATTTTTGTGTTGTTTTATGTATTGTTTGTTTCGTGTCGTTCTGCATATTGTCTGTGTGTAAATGTGTACTGTACTGCTGCCACCGGGTGGCTACCCAATTGCAGTTTAACAAATATATCATATAAAAGTGGAGTTGAGTGTAGTTGCGTGTGTGTGTGTGTGTGTGTGTGTAGTGAAATGTAATGAAGCTCTCAGTAACAGGGTGTCTAATATTACTAGAAGATAAAGAGATCATATGAAGTTTGCTGCTCACATGGCTCTTTAGTTTATCACACTCATTCGTGTTCTTTTTTATGGTTGTTTGTTTTGTATGCTTTTTGTTAATTTTGTAAGTTACGTATTTTTGTTATGTTTATGTGTTCTTATTCTTATTTACGTATTGTTACTGTATATTCTGTTTTCATCGTTCCAACTGACACTCTTCGGCTTCCCTGACTGAGGTTTTTCCGTGCTTTTTTCTCAGTTGTAGGGCAAATACCAAGGCATAACTCGCAAAACGGGACACGGCCCGCACTCTTCCCAATTAGGCGATAATGTTTACGCGGTTAGTTCATCGTTAATTTTATTTTGACCACTCTGGTTTCGAATCCCAGAAAGCCTTCCAACCAAAGTTGTTAATTGTGTTGTTCTATGTATTGTTTGTGTAAATGTGTACTGTACTACTGCCACTGGGTGTCAACCCAATCGGAGTTAACAAATATATCAATAATTTTTACTGTAAGTGGGTTTATTTGGAAAGGAAGGTGTATAGATATTGTTTTAGACGTAACTATATGTAAGTAGTCTGTGGGGTCACTCTTATTCCTCATGTGTAACTGTCTTGAGAGCAGTGGAGCATGATGGGAACATATAGGATATATAAATAAGATACTATAGTAAGGGGTGCTTATAAGTCCTTAGCCCGACCAGGGAGGAAACAAACTAATATTTCTGTCAGAATAGCGCGAATTTTCTTCGGCGCCTTGCCGTGCAGGAAAAGAAACTTGATGACAGCTCGCGTCTCGATTTTATTGAAATCGCGCGCGTCCCTGACATGCTTCCGAGCTTGTTTCCTTCCTGGTCGGGCTAAGGACTTATCAGCACCCCGGGTAAGTTACGTGAATGTATTCTTGAGGGTGTGCATATTACTAATGCTTAAATTATTGCTTCAATTTAGGGTTGAATGGTTAATTTCATTTACGAAATCGGTCACTGTTATGCCAATAAATCCATGCAGTACAACAGACCAGCCAGGTACCTGGTGAGAAGTGAAGTCCCCGACTTTACAACAGACGGTTTTATAGTGCGCTGTCTGTTCAGAGCAATCGCACGGTGACAAATGAGTGCGGAACATCGGCGGATTGTCATTAGCGGGGAAGAGTCGGTGCGGTAGTAGAGTCCAGTTGAAATGTGATGGCACACGGTGACGCACAGGAGGGGAAGTGAAGGGAAAACTGGCGAATGATGGAGTGGGTAGCCAGTACTCTTCACACTACCTCGGAACATGGTGTATCCAGCATTACTACTGCTGGTGCGCACACATCGGCTGCCAGTAGTCGACTGAACTGACCTCCCCCTGGCCGATTTAAATAGACTAGTCCGTTTCGCCGAAAGACGAAATCTGGTTTCTGCGCGTGTGCCGTCACATTTCAACTGGCCTCTATTCCGTCCACCTTATATGAAGTCCGCTGTGTTTGAAGTCAGGGCCCTGAGATGAGAAGATGGTGCCTCACAGTCGGAGTTATGTTATCATCCAAATCTGTGTCAGTAATTTTTTGGATGTGTGTGTTTCTGTGGCCTGTTATCATTAGTGTTACAGACGCGACACTCTCACTTCGTTGTTGGGCTGTTATGTAAGCTTAGTATCATGTGCTTGGAAGGAAAGTCTTTGTCTAAACGGTATTGACTGTACTGCAGATTACAAGATTTCTTAAACCAGAAGGACACAAAAAATATCGTCACCGCCCTGGGTTTTGTAAATTGTGTAGTAGTATTTTTTTTTTCGGTTGTGCAAGCTGTCTTCGTGTGAGTGATTGAGTCACAACCAGGCAGCCACGGTTATTACATAGCTTGACTTGTGAGTGACGATAAAACCCTGATTTGAAAGGGGCTCGGTTTTCCATGATAAGAGTTTCATTTGCGAATGACGCCACAACCCGGGTTTCGACGGTTATGTCAGAGCTTCTTGCAAGACGGCGCGGAGTAGTGCATGGGTATTACCTTAGCCAAATATGCAGTAACTGTAACTAGACATTTTAATGGCAATTTCTTTGCTTTATTTTCACTCCGGTCACTCTTTTATATTTGTAGCTGGGTTATGCTTATTTATTGACGAAGAAAGCCGGATTCTCAGTCGAACTTTCAGCTCCACTTCAACGGACTGTAAGACAGCGTCCTTGTGGAAACAAACAAGATTAATGTCTGAACAAGAAACTTAGTGATAACGCTTTTAGGCAATAACACCTTGCAGCAGTTACACCGTATTTAAGTCTTCCTTTAATACGTTTCTTTGTATACATTATCTTGTTTTGTGGCCCAGGATTATTTGCTTCTCCGCCTTAGACTTGCTTCAACGTTGGTAATAAGGATAGAATTAAATGCTTGTGTGGAAAGGTCCGTTAGACTTTAGACACGATAACTGTGAAAATGAAAGGAATAACTGATGTAATCACCACAACAGAAATCTCACTAAACTCTGTGATACTCCTATCAGACGGCTTGATGCCTTTGTTCTTCATCGAGTTTAAACTTCGTGATTTTCGTAATATCCCCTCAAACGTTTTTATAGCTACTTGTTTTAATTCCACGCGAGAAGCTGTGCACATCAGATAATTGCGTAAAACGCTGCATCTACCTTACCTCTTCCTCGAAATGAAATTCTGTTTGGGAAGCTAGCAGTTTGTGCCCCTTACTTGCTTGCTCCGTGGTGCAGAGTCCTCCTTGAGAAGCTAACTGGTTTGCAGCTAGTCAAGAAATTCCCCGCATTTCACGGAAACCGAAGGTTCATTACCGCACCCACAAGCGTCCGCCACCTGTCTCTATCCTGGGCCAGCCCAATCCAGTCCATATACCCACATCCCATCTCATATTTTACCATATTATTAATAACGGGGGGTTTTTTTAGGTCTGCTCTTAGTCGTATTTCGTATGTTTCAGTTTTGAGAATTTTTCTTTCTTCAATCCGGCAGTTCTTCAAATTAATACACATTATATACTGTACACGTTGTTCCAATAAAACTGACTTGCTTCATGATCCATTGCATTTCAGTCAACAATAAGAAATAAAGAGATACTGGTGCCGAATGCATTCATCTTTATGTAGAGTCCACCTGAAATGTGATGGCACACGGTGACGCATGGGAGGGGAAGTGAAGGGGAAACTGGCGAATGGGGTGGGTAGCCAGTACCCTTCACACTACCTCGGAACATGGTGTATCCAGCATTACTACCGCTGATGTGCACACCTCGGCTGCCAGTAGTCGACTGAACTGACCCACCCCCGCCGATTTGAATGGACTCGTCCGTTTCGACGAAACACGAAATCTGTTTTCTGCGTGTGTGCCATCACATTTCAAACGCAGTTTACAAGTTTAGGAAGTTATATGGAGACCGTCAGTTTCAGGGCCAGTTACGAGTGCAAAGGAACCTCCATGATTTCGTGCATGTACCACACTGTTTCTCTCTCCACCAAAAACTAAATTCTGAGTAATATGATATAGGCCTATAGGCACAAATATGATATAGGCCTATAGGCACAAATATGATATAGGCCTATAGGCACAAATATGATATAGGCCTATAGCCACAAATATGATATAGGCCGATAGGCACAAATATGATATAGGCCTATAGGCACAAATATGATATAGGCCTATAGGCAGAAATACGTTACGATATTCGTCTTATAAATATAACATCTAATGTTTCTTGCTTGCCGTAAAGCTTTATAATGTAACGAAAATGGTTTTGAGAGAAATCGCACTTGACAAACAGTGACGTCATAAAAGTGAAACCTTAAACTTAGGCGTTTACTGAAGTTACAAAGTTTCAGTGTTGAAACGCTCTCAAACGCCGTGGCTTATATTATTAGGTGGCGCCAAACTGAATTCGTCATTCAATTACATGTAGATTTTTAACAGCTAATTGTAATATTTCGCTATCAATAGCTCCAGTACAGAATACGGGAACAACGAAATCGTTTAGGCTGCGTGTCATAAAATTGGGTACGAGTACCATTCATTTTGGACCGGATAGCGTAGTCGGTATAGTGACTGGCTACGGGCTGGACGGTCCGGGAATCGAATATCGGTGGGGGCGAGATTTTCCGCACCTGTCCAGAACGGCTCTAGAGCCCACCTAACCTCCTGTACAATGGGTACCGAGTCTTTCCCGGGGATAAAGAGTGGCCGGGACGTGACGCTGACCCATCACCCCCTTCTAGTGTCGTGGTCAAGAAAGAGCAGAGCTAAACTCCCCCTATGGGCCGTACGGGCTGTACAGAGCCTCAGTGGCTGTACAAGGGTGCACTTTACCTTTTTACCTTATATTTCATTTTAATTCTTACAAGTGCCGTTTCTTCAACAAATGGTCCCATTTGTTCCGAATTTCGGACTTATGAAAGTTGTTAGCATTTTGACGATTTAGTTTGTCGGTGCGTCCAAATAGCTGTAGAAAAAAATAGTGTGATTTTTTATGAAATTCGTCAAATGGAATTCTTTCGTAGCTTTGCCAAGTTTTTCAAATGATTATAATTTAAGATTTTTCGTTGCGGTTGTGTTTGAAGTGTTAAGATGGAGCTTTCACAGGTTGAGGATTGAGGAGACGGTCAGTGAACAGGCAGTCCTTGGCAGCCTATAAAGTTTGGTGCTCCACGATTTTGTGCTGTTGGAGAAGGAGTAAAATATTGTCACCTAAAATTACTATACAAATACGTACACGTACAATTACGTATGACTTTGAAGTTAGAGCGATTCTTTGAAGACTTACTGAGCGGTAAATAGCACCTGATCTTGGAACTTGGTATACAAGGTTTACTTGAAGAGGCAGCAGGGGTTTTAGGAAAGTAAAAATTAGATATAATGGCAGTGCAGGCAGTGTAGTGATAGGGATGATACCGAGTGTTTTTTTATGGGTGTGAGACTTGGTTTGTCACGTTCAGGAAGGCGATTGGACCTCAGGGGGATGAAGCAACAAGATTGTTGAGTAAATGGCACAATGAAGAGCTTCATAATTTTTACTGGTTACAAAATATAACAAGGACGGAAAATGAAAGACCAAGAAACTAATTTAGCAGGGGTACAAAAATTTCCAGTAATCTTGCAGTGGCTTAAAAATTTTAGGCTCCATCCAGTAGGAAGACGTGAAGGAAGTTATATTCTGAGAACCCACAAATATTATGCTCTAAACTACAAAATTTTGATGTCAAGCGTTACCTGGTGCCTGGAATTTATTCACTACTGGGATTTAGAATGTGACACACGTGGGACACAAGAAATGTATAAAAATTGTTGGTCGGAGAATCTCAAACTATTATGCCACACGGATTACCAACGCGTAGGAGTGGGTATAGTATTAATATTTGTCTTATAAATTAGGGTGGGGTGTGGAACGTGGACTGCATTCTTCTTGCTCAGGACAAGAAGGAGTTGTGTTACTGAGACCACGGCAGTGGATTTGGGGTCACATAAAATGGCCGATGTTTAAAATGGACAGATGGAATAACGAATGACGAAGTTTTACAAAGAGCGAAAGAAATAAAATGGCCGATGTTTAAAATGGACAGATGGAATAACGAATGACGAAGTTTTACAAAGAACGAAAGAAGAAAGATACTTTTAAATATTTAAAGAAATAGACACCACTCGTGGATAGGGCATACAATTAGGCATAACGAATTTTATATACATGGATCCGTGCATCGTGAATCGAATTTAATAACTGTCCAAAAAGATGCGACTTATTCAGTTTATTACATTTATGTAGGCAGCTCTACATGTTTCGGGTGCTGACACCCATCATCAGGATCTCTTACAGCTTCTGGTATTGATTAACTGCAATGAGCGTCTTTTACTCATTGCAGTTAATCAATAGCAGAAGCTGTAATTACAGCTGTACCAGCTCCTGATGATGGGTGTCAACACCCGAAACATGTTGAGCTGCCTACAGAAATGTAATAAATTGAATAAGTCGCATCTTGTTGGGCAGTTATTAAATTAGGCAAAACGAGTTTGTAGTAAGCGTCCTTGAAGGAGCAATATTTGGAAAAATAAAGGCCGTGGGAAGACCTCGACAACAGTACTTAAAGCAAGTCGCCACAAACAAAGCAGCTGACAGTTATACATCAGTGAAAAGAATGGCTTGCAACAAATCCAGATGGAAAGCTGCCAACCAATCAAAAGACTGAGGGATAAGAAAGACAATAATGTCTGTAATTTATTTACTACGAAGCGTGATTTCAGTCATCCTACGAGAAGTAGATGAGAACTGAGGTCTTCTAAGTATTATTACCGACGTTTCGGGAAAATATGTCTTTCCCACCTTCAAGGATCAAGAGCCCAAAACGGTTCTTGGCCTTTGAATTTGGGACCCGTAGGTTGCCCCGAAACGTCGGTAAGAAAATACCACTACTCGCTGCGTAATAACCCAGAAGAGGGAAGTTTTTGTTTACTATTACAATCTCAAGAAGAACTGTTCTAGTAACAGGGCTGAAGGATATTTTAAATTCTGTAGTTATATTGTAAGATTTATTCAATTATTACACCAACCACTGCACATATATAAAATTTACACATTAAAACATTAAAAACGCTCCGACATGTTTCGGTCCTAAGACCATCATGAGGGAGCTATATATTCCTTGCTAAAGCCACACTAGAAATAGTCACAGATAATTTCGTTGTACAAGTTGGGTGTTGTGGCAGCATATAGTGTTGTGTAATGTTATGTTGCTACGGATGTGCATTCTGTGTTTCGTAGCGTGATATCACGCAACGAAGTACAGAATGTAGATCTTTAGCAGGGCACTCTTTGCAACATAACATTACACAACATGGCATGCTGCCACAACACCCAACTTGTACAACGAAATTGTCTGTAACTATTTCTAGTATGACTTTAGCAAGGAATATATAGCTCCCCCATGATGGTCTTAGGACCGAAACATGTCGGAGCGTTTTTTTATATTTTAATGTGTAAATTTTATATATGTGCAGTGGTTGGTGTAATAATTGAGTAACTCGACAACATGCACGGTGTAAAAATGCAAATAAAAATATGTAAAATTTATATTTTGTATGTATTCATTTTACAACCCATCTAGCTATTCAATCGATCGGCATGTCTTTCAGGGTATCTAAGTTCTTCTAAGTGGTGGAACAGTAATATTATTAACACTTGTCACTATTAATATTATATATATTATTTCCCGATGTTGATATATATATATCTGTGTGATGTATGGAGGCGCCCTTGAAAAAAATGTATTCACTGCTAGCTTAGGTACGCGTACAAAACTTGTCACTTCCAAGGTATAAACCAGACTCCTCTTGCGTTAGTTATTCCAAAGCTCGTAAGCTTCAAGTTCATCCCCTCCTAAATTTTCTTACTATACCCGATTGGCCAAATGTTAAATTTTGCTGCTCCCTAATAGGTCCGAAATTCAGAATTTTGAATACGTTAACCCCATTGGCTTCCATTTATATAACTTTGTTCCATTGTCGTCGCCCGTGTGAACTCCTTCACGCTTCTTACTAATTTCGTTTAGTGCCCAAGAGTGCCTAACATTGTAAATCTTCCCACAAAGATTTAAGATGTCCCAAAGGCTGTCAATGTTTACAAAGTCAGTTTTTTTTCTTCAAACCTTCCCTAATCCATCAATTTTGACACTGACAAACATTGAAATTGTTAGCTTGCTACACCCGCCATAAAACTCTGTCCCTGTAAGCTGCAATACTGACTCTCTACAACTTCTCCTCCATCATAAATCAAACCAACAATTTAAACAATTCTTAACCTATCTACCAAATGTAAAAATTTGACTCTTAATAAAGGACTTACTCCCTCTATCGGTTATAATTTACATCGCAGACATTTTTGTGTGTTTCTTAAAATTTGATGTGTTTCTTTTTGACTTGATGCAGACAGTAAACAGATTTCGGCCAGGCTTGTCATCACTGTGCTAGGCTACATTTCATGCACGAACCAGTGGGCCGTCATTGTGCTGTGCGTTATCTTGCTAGATTCCTCGTACTTTCCACTACGCCGTGCTGTAGCGGCAACCCCCCAGACAATATTGTTGTGCGTGTAGCATCAAATGCGAACTGTCGATGTTTGATGTAGTTGCGTTGTACGTGCTGATACAGCGGTAGTGTTTCAGAGGAGGGAAGGCGACATCCGAGTGTCCGCACTAAACTTAAAAGAACTCCGAAGAATCTTAGCCCTGGTTTACAGCAGGATTTATAGTGGTGGCAATATAAATGAATGCGTTGTGTTAGAATCTGTCAGTATGTGTCCGGTTGGCGGGGGTCTTGGTGTCCTCTTTTATCATTAGCGTTTTTAGCGTTAAAATTAGTTTTTTTAAGCGTCACGGGATTTATTATCGTCTGGAAGATCAGGAACTGCAGTACCCACTCACATTCAGTCACTCATATATATATATATATATATATATGTGTGTGTGTGTGTGTGTGTGTGTGTGTGTGTCGGGGTACTGCTAATTTAATTTGCAAAACATACCTTCTGTTGGTAGACTGCGTTTGAAATGTGATGGCACACGCTCAGAAACCAGATTTCGTCTTTCGGCGAAACGGACGAGTCCATTTAAATCGGCGGGGGGGCGTCAGTTCAGTCGACTACTGGCAGCCGAGGTGTGCGCATCAGCGGTAGAAATGTTGGATACACCATGTTCCGAGGTAGTGTGAAGGGTACTGGCTACCCACTCCATTCGCCAGTTTCCCCTTCACTTCCTCTCCCGTGCGTCACAGTGTGCCATAACATTTCAACTCGAGTCTACTACATTTTGCCCGATGGTGTTTTTACTCTTTTAATTAGTTTTAATTACATATTTATTTTGCACCTGGCACACAAAACCGCTCCCATTTCTCTCTGTTTACCTTACTTTTGTATCATAACATGACGTCACACGTAAAGATCATGCCTAAAATCTTGGGGTTGCTTCCTTCGACCCAGATCTCATATTGTTGGTAGTTATTGGACTGCGTTGTGTTAATTGTATTTACACATAGCTTGTACTTATTGTCTTATCACTTTTCTTAGTTACCTAAGCACATAATCCGAACTATTTATTGGTTTTAATGTTATCATTTCATCAGGATTTGGTTATTAAATGCAAATTCCTCTTAAACATTTCAGTTATAATACTGTAGCCTAACGTTTTGGTATATTTGTTTATTAGGTTCGCTGCCACCAGTTACGGACGGTTCATAGCCATACAGCATAAGTTTAAACTGTCAGGGTACGTTCAAGAACTGTTGGTGATAGGTAGGAGGGGTTGTGTACAGAGAGAGATTTAAACGAAGAAACGGTTAGCTGCAGATAACGGAGACAAGCAGTCCGGTGAGAGAGTAGCGTGGTAAGAGAGTGAGGGAGTGCAAGTGAAGTAACTGTGGTAATTCACTGGGATGTGATTTAGCTGTTTAACTGGATAACACCACGGCTTTTATATCAAGAATAAATGAATAAATAACTGGAAGATTAAAAGGAAAATAACCAAAACTGTATGTGAATGAACCACACCGGTCTACCGAAAGAAGTTCTCCTACCAGACTGAACACGTCGGGACAACCAAGTTATAAAGAGTGACCGTGGAAAGTACATAAGCGCTCTATCAGTGCCATTGTGTAAGTACTGATTTGTGTTAATATTTTCTAGTTTTAACTAATGTAACAGTCCGCCATAAGACGCGCGTCTCACATTGACACTGCTGTATGCTCGTCTTTCAGCATGCATCCACCCAAAGAAATACCCGGAGGGAAAGAAGCAACTTTGATAGTTGCCAGTATGAATTCACGCGATCACACAATTCGTGTTTATATGATGTCTTACAAAGTTACTGCAGCTTTGACGTTCATAGGGCCGCGCGTTGTAATATATTTCTATAGTAAAACCAACCAGATGCATCGATGTATGAAATTTAGTTTATTGGAGTAACACTCTGCATATTTCGTACGGTCTTTCCTTCCATCATCTGGAGTTAAACACTGTATGTCGTAGAGTTTCTGTGGCTGCTTGCTAGCGGGAACGAGATGGAGTTCCATTTCGTTCCTGCTAGCAAGCAGGAGCACTATCTTATTTTTTTTATGACAGAAGCCATCCCGTGGTGCAATAACAATTGTACAATATATTATATATACCGTCATTACACAACAACATCAATACAGTAATATAATGTATGCAATAGGTTACACTGTGGCTACATGTATTCGACCGTAAACGGTCATCATCAGGCCAATAAGGAACATTTTGTTTAAACTTTAGACGCCTAATGTCAACTATAGTGGTCGTACCGCACCGCTAATCTCCAAAGTTGCATTTTATATATTTATTCAACAAATATAGGTACTGAATATTTTAAACATGGTATATA
>Ga0123354_10017752_pt1 | contig 11150 bp, 6 predicted proteins | sample TergutLab28metaG_2_FD_97872 | JGI IMG/M metagenome (GOLD analysis project Ga0123354, IMG submission 97872) | Labiotermes labralis P4 segment gut microbial communities from Petit-Saut dam, French Guiana - Lab288 P4 | ecosystem: Host-associated > Arthropoda: Insects > Digestive system > Gut ... | reverse complement strand
GAGGCTGAGTGGACCCCGTTCCAGACCCACTACTACTTAGAAAATCTGGTAGCGCCGGGGATCGAACCCGGGACCTCTGTATCTGTAGCCAGAAACTCTGACCACTAGACCACAGAGGCGGTCGTATATATATATATATACTGATCAATAAGTAATATTTTATGCACCTATGTTTAGAATTAAGGTGTTCTGAGCACATAATGTGTGTTCGTGTATTACATTTAGGTTGTGGTTCCCTGAGTATATTCCTGATTACTCTGCTCGTTGTGGTTGTATCAGTAGCTGGTTCCTTCTGTATTTAGATATCTTCGAGGGGGTCGGTGGGTGTGTCCGCTTGTTCCATTTTATGGTCTGCTACTGTTTTCTCGCGTCACGTCTAGTTCTGTAATTGCGGAATCAGAGTTGTGTTGTCTTGTTGTACTAATTTTGAGCACTGTAGCATGCGTAGGTGTTTAAATTTTCTTTATTACAAGGGACTGTTACAAGCATTTCTGTTTCAAGTCCTGAAATGAATCGGAGATTCAGATTCAAACCCGGAACGGGCTCCATGTAGATAGATTCCTTTGGCTGTATACGATCTAAATATTGAAAACCTGTAGGAGTATGTTAACCTTTAGACGCCTAATGTCAACTATAGTTGACGTACCGCACCGCTAACCTTCAAAGTTGCATTTTATATATTTATTCAACAAATATAGGTACCGAATATTTTAAACATGGTGTACACTCTCCGTTTTTTTTTCTCTTCAAAATGCAGTTTGTTTTATAATTCTAACGTATTTGGTTCCTGTATTATTATTTTATATACAGGGTGTGCTAAAATTAAAAAAATAATTCCGGCGCCAAAAGTTTAAAGCCGTTACGACATTGAGAAATTTGAGCCTGGACAGAACATCCATCAACTGTGAAGTTGGCAGAAGTTTTACAACTCGGCGTTTTTGTGTGAAACACGAGACTTTGTCGTTGTTGAGGACGTGATTCATTCACTATTTAGTGCCAGTGGGCAGCACCTTACGTGTTCAATTATTGTAAGTTGATTTAAATTAGAGCACCCAATGAGATTTGTTTATCCATAGAATAAACCCTATAAACGCCGAGTTAAATCCCATCTGCCATTTGCTGGCAATATTAGAAAATCGTCATATTCTCCACATTAGCAGGATAAGGTTTATTTCTGCCTATGGGGTTCTTCTAAATTTAAATTGCGGCCAATAGAATCCTTTTATACATGAGGGGATATTTAGTTAAAAAAAAAGGAGAAGAGGCAACGCGAGGAGACGCTTCATGTCGACCTTAGGAGTTGCACGTATGTAAAATGGATGCTCCGTCACTATGTGACTGTTTTAGATAAATATTGATTAAAATAGGGATAAGTGACAATTAACAGTGAGTAAAAGTGCCGTGGACATATCCGATAGTGTGTTAGAACATTCTAAGTGCCTTAATACAAACAACTACAAGGTAAAGGTAAAGGTAAAGCAATCCCATTACAGGCCTGGACAGGCCCTGAGGGTTCCAGGAGGTTGAGGCTCCCAGATTTCAAGACAATTGGCACATGGAGGCGGTAAGGTTGTCAGCCCTACACACCGGCCGCCTTTACCCCCCAGGAAATATTCCTGGTACACATTTCTGTTAAAGGCTGAGTCAACTCCAGGGCCATAGTGCAATAGGAAGGATTATGTCAATGAAAAATTACAATGAAACCATCTGGAATCGAAACCGCAACCTTCCGACTTTTAGCGCAGTGCGTCAACCAACTGCGCTACGCGTACCCCTGCAATAAAAGCAAATGCTACTAAAAAATGAAGATAAAACCGTAGAACTAAGTTTTGTGTTCGTAAGTCAGGCAGTCGTAGCTGATCCTGGCCCTTGTAGGGAAATCTCACCTAAATTACTTTGAGATAATAACTTCAGATTCGTTGAGAAGAAAAGGGAAGGTACACACTTACCCTTCCGAGGTGAAGAGGACGGTAAAAGGATCCTACGGTGCTGAAGAAGGTTTTTTTTTTCCAAAAATTTGAAGACTGTCCACAGAACTGCACACTTCCTACAACAGAAGCCAGTAATTTTTCAAGTCTGTGTTGTCGTCTTTCCTACAGAACACTTCTCATTCCACTTCCTCAGCACTGATGTTTTTGTGTATTGGCACAACACTCACAGCTTCCAATCAGCAGTGTCTCTAAATCGTGTGTCATTCGGGGGAGTTTGGATGTGTGAAGTGAATTTTGGCTTCCAAAAATCTATTTGACTTCGTCAAATTTAACTACCGTTTCTATGCATTATACTGTTTAACAAATATTGAGTAACGATATAAGGAAACAATTATGCTTGAACATGACCGTCATAACACAAATGTATTGTCAATTACACGTAACATGGAAACTACATGTTTCGGCCAATACTGTTTTTAGACATCATCAGTTTGGATACAATTATGGGAGAAAACTACACAGTATATAATATGATACAATATGATTAGTGTTGATGTAAGTAGAGGACAGTTTCAGCGCCGCAATACCAACCGTCTTCGCCTTCAATCCTACGACAACCCACTGATATCTCCAGCAATATTGGCGAACTTTGTGAAATCATAGACGTAACAAGACATGTATGGATGTACATATTAAATCTTCTGCACACACCACACACACACACACACACCTACACGCACACACACGCACACGCCTACATGCACACACACACACGCACACACCTACACGCACACACACACACCACACACCTACACGCACACACACACACACACACCCACACGCACACACACACACGCACACACACACACGCACACACCTACACGCACGCACACAAACACCACACACCTAAACGCACACACACACACCACACCTACACGCACACACACACACACACACACATCCTCCATCTCTTTCGTAAACGAGATCTCGTCCCCCTCTACGTAAACCAACACTGATGTTTATATATATCGTATTATACAGGGTTATTCGAAATGATTTTCGGAGTTTTAACAACTTGTCATACACAATACACTTGGGATAGGAGTGTATGTTTTTTTATTTAATAGAACAACACTCCAAGTTTTTGTTACATACCTTACAGGTGCTCTATATGTGCACCGTTTGTGATTCCACAAACATCAATAAGATAATGAAATGTAAGCACACAAAACGCCTTCTCACTGCCTTTCACCGCCATCTCAGTAAACTGCGCTCCAAGCGGAGAAATGCATAAATACTGCACCTCGCACATCATAAAAGAAAACTTCGAGAATTTCTCGATCCATCAGTACAACTACATAATCCTATCTCAAGTTTATTGTGTACGACAATTTGTTAAAACCCCGAAAATCATTTCGAATAACCCTGTATATTGTGTAGTTTTCTCCGATAATTGAATCCAACCTGATGATGGTAAAAAATAGTGTTTGCCGAAACATGTAGTTGACATGTTACGTGTAATTGACAGTACGGTTGTGCTATGACGGTCATGTCCATGCATAATTGTTTCCTTATTTTAATAACTAACACAACGGGGAAGACACTCCCTAAAATTGAGTAACGATAGAAAACTGAACGTAGATATTAGTTTTGAATCTACGCTAAATTAACCAGATCCTAATTAAGAAACCTTATTAACTCCGCACTCTATTTTATCCACAGGATAAACCGTAGGAATTAAGCTTATGAAACTTTAAGTTCTTCTGCTTAACGTCCGAAGATTAGTTTTTGTCTCTCTGACAATACAGTAAGTCTCTAAATCTCTGGCCTCTGGTCGCCGATTCATGACTTCGGGGGTGCAGTTTTGATATCCTTCAGTCTATGTGAGAAGTATTGATGCATTCAGTGACCAAGGGATAGGTTGTTCTCCGAATATGTCGACCGCCCACCTTCAGTAAACCTCCACCCAATTTTCAGTACTTTTCATTCATCAACCGTAGAAGCTTATTAATTATAACGAAGCTCTAAACGCTGTCTGTCTTTCTCTGCTGCATTTCTAAGGCAAACTTTCTGACACTTCGAAGGAAACCATTCATTGTTAGTTCTGATATTCAAATAAAGCAGACAATATATCGTTTTACGTGCAACTTGTTGAGTTTGAGTTTACAACAATACCAGTGAGGGGAAATGAAGGCGATAAAAAGTGAAGGGAAGTGAAGTTAAAGGAAGTGAGTTGTAGACAAGAATAGCAAAGTAAAATGAAGTGAAGGGTTGTTAGGTTAAGTAAAAAAAAAAAAAAAATTGAAGTGAAGTGAAGTGAAATGGTGAGAGTTCTTTATGGCAGTGAAGGGGTTCATTATTTTGAAATGGTTTCATTTCTGTTTAATTCTGTAATTTATATACCTTTATTGTTATGTTTATGTATTATTATTGTTTGTTTATGTATTTTTATTGTTATGTATGTGTTTACTCTGTTTCATTGTGTTTTGTTTGTTGTGTAAGTGTCTACATACAACTGCCGCCGGTTTAAACCCAGTTGAAGTTAACAAATATATCAATAATATTTAAGTGATGCTATTATTTGTTATTGTGTTCTAAAGGGTTATATACATGGTCATACATGAAATTATGTGGGAAAAGATTTATGTATAATGAATTAGAAAAGAGATCTGTTGTAACTTTTTTTCCATAATTTCAAATTGTCATGGCCCACCGAGACACGTCCGAAAAAAGAGCAAATTTCTACATTGTATTTCAAAATTGGGGCTCTATCAATTGTGAGCCACTCTGTATGGGAGGAACGATATCGAATTCTTATATCGATTTATGATGATAAAAGAAAGTAGGTGCCTTGCGAGAGAAAGTTGCACGTCTTAGAACGTGGGACTTCAGCCGGTGGCCCGCCAAGTTGTATTACATGGCACGTGACAAAATTTGTAAAATATTTGGGAAGTATAAAATTACTCGAAAATTTAATCGGTTAGGTACGCCACTGAATGTTATTTTTCACGTGCGGTCCGCTTGCCAGCGCGATAACGGGCTTGGCTATTTGCCATAAAAAAATTTGGTAGCCGAGTTTGTAGTACCTCTGTTTGCTGTATCTTAGAATGTTTCCCTAATATAATTTCTCTGTTCCAGATCAGAGTCATTTGTAATTGCGATTTGAACAGATATGGTGAAAAACAAGTAATTTTCTGCACGTAATTAAAATACAGAACATTAAAACGTAGAGAAGAAAAGTGCAGTTTGAAGCTCCGGCCTTATTTAGTCCATTAAATATTTAAAACCGAAACACTCACTTTCTGTTAAGGACAGACTTTAATTTACAAACGGAAAGTAGCAACGCTCATCTTCCTGAGTTCAGGATCGCCTGTCTCGTTCAAAATCGGGGTTACATTTTTGAAAACAAAAGTGTGGACCGAAACAAGGTAAATCTGAGCACATCCTCTCTATAAGGTTTCAAACAAAACACCTGACAGAGAGGTCATTGTAGGGCCGTGAAAAAAAAAATTATTTATCGGAAAAATTCGTCAAAAGTTTTATTCGCAAAATATTTGCAAAGTTGGAGGGAAAAAACTTTATCTGTGGCAATCTTAAAAAATAACTGCCAGTAATTTTATCACCATCATCGTCATCATCATCACGCGTAAAGCGTAAACCGGTGAAAGGACGTGGAAAGCGATAGGTGATAGGTTACAGGCGCCAAGCTACTTATGTAGGATCGATCATTATTGGAAAATCAGAGCAAGAAAACAAAGAACAGGTATCGGGAAATACTCTTTTGTGAATATGTCCATTACTGACTGGAACAGGCTGCCTGCAGTGGTGATAGGGACTTCCCACGGTAAAACGCATTTTTCAAAACGAGGGTTAGGAAAGTGAAAACCAGTGAGGGGAAGTGAAGGCGATAAAAAGTAAAAAGTGAAGGAAAGTGAAGTGAAGGGATGTGAGTTGTAGATATGAATAACAAAGTAAAGGGAAGTGAAAGGTTGATTGATAAGATAAGTGAAAAAAATAATAAAAAAGTGAAGTGAAATAGTGTGAGGTTCTTTAGGACATTGAAGTGGTTCATTATTTTGGAAATAAGTTTGGAGAAGGGAACTGTACTGTGTTTAGTTTAGAGATGTGAGGTGAAATAGAGCGATAGGAAATGTAATTGTGTTAAGCCAAATGAGAGAGTAGTGAAGTGTAAATGAGAGGATGTGAAGTGTCGATAATCGTGGTGAAGTGTAGTGAAGTGTTGTAATAAGAGGGTAGTGAAGTGTAAATGAGAGGAAGTAAAGTGTCGATAAGTGTAGTGAAGTGTAGATGAGTGAAGTGTGGTGAAGTGTAGTGAAGTGTTGAAATGGGAGGGTAGTGACGTGTAAATGAGAGGAAGTGAAGTGTCGACAAGTGTAGTGAAATGTAGATGAGTGAATGAGTGAAGTGTGGTGAAGTGTAGTGAAGCGTTGCAGTGTAGTGATGGTCTTAGTAATAAGGTGTCAAACATTGTCAGAAGACATATAGACAATATGAAGTTGCTGCTTATATAATCTTTACGTTCTATTTTTAATCAATATGTATATATATATATATATGGTTGTATTCCTGTTTAATACTGTGATTTATGTATTTTTTTGTTATGTCTATGTATTCTTATTGTATGTTTATGTATCTTCACCGTGCCATCTGGCACTCTTCGTCTACCCTGACTGAGGTTTTTCCGTGCTTTTTCCTCAGTCGTAAGGCAAATGTCAGGGTAAAACCCGCAAAGACGGGGCACGGCCCGCACTCTTTCATAATTTTTGTGTTGTTCTATGTATTGTTTGTGTTCGTGTCGTTCTCTGTACTGTTTATGTGTAAATATGTACTTTACTGCTGCCACCGGGTAGCTACCCAACAGCAGTTAACAAATGTACATTATATCATCATCATCTAGCTAACAAGCAGTTGGACTCCTTGTGGACCCCCTCCAGTCTCACACATCCTGGAGTCTCTTTAATAATCTCCCCTGGTTTCTTCTGCCCTCTGGCCTGCATTTCTTTTTTATTATCCTAGGTAACGAGTTACAAGTCACTTTAGTTAAATTTTGCAAAATATTTCTTCCCTTTTGAATAAAGGTAGAAAAACTTTGATGACACTTGCTTTATTATGTCAATTTACTGCTCAACATGTTTCGGATGTTAGTACGTAATAAAGCAAGTGTCATCAAAATTGGTCTAACCTTATTCAAATATCAAGTTGATGCAAGGTAAAATACGCGAAAGTTTTCTTCCCTTTGTCCACTTGTGATTTTTGTTCTGTAGCCAAAGACGTACTTGAGTTATATCCATCGGAAAACAGCGTTTTTCAAAGGAGTAGGAATTTTTTTTTTAATCTCAGCAGGAAAAGGTAAAGGTTCATTCGTCCCTATAACAAGACAGTAGCCTATGTACTGACGTCATAAGGTCGGGTAGCAATATAGGTCCTCCATTTTGTATCCACATCACTAAATGGAGATGAGTGGACAGCTTCATGACCCGGTTGCTTTTCTCTCCAAAGTAGAATACTGACTTCAATCAGTTACGTGATTCAGTGAGGCTCTGAGGTAGATTTTATGTAGTGGTAAAGCAGAAGTCCCTGTCCTTGTAAAAAATTGAATCCCGTTTCATCAGTCTTTCAGTACCTAGTCTACTCGTCACTGAGCAAAATAGGAATCACCATTATGTAGGTAGGACACTGGGTTCAGAAATTTAATTCCGTTTATACAGGGTGGTGCAAAAGTTACTTGACACTCAATGTTTAGCGTGTGTGCCACTAATGTTATGTTGCTTTTGGGTCACTCTGTATAAGTCTTTTATGGATCAGATAAAGAATTGCGAGCAATGTACCACTCATTTCTTTTACATTTTACAAATAATTTTTTTATTAATGAATAATTTAGACAAACAGCAGAATATACTGTTTAGTGCAGTTCTACCTACTCTTTCTCGCTTCTACTCAGTGATAAATATCTTAAATTGTTTAATGAGTTGCTTAACTAATCTAGTTAGGACGGCTGCTTTACCGACTGGCTAACGGTACTGGTACACACAAGCCAGCGATATTTTAATCTGTTCAAAAAATGTGCTCTGATTTATACGTTTTGTCAAATGTTTCAAATACTTTAGTACATCTCTTGTTGTTTTTGTTGTTTGGTGCAACAGCCCCCCCCCCAGTAGGCCATGACCACCTCATCCTCGAGGTTTCTAGATCACACACAACGACGAAAAACAGTAGGTAGATCTCCTCTGGACGAGTGATCAGCTCGTCGCAGAGACCTCTACCTGACAAAACACAAGATATCACTTTCCCTGGTGGGATTCGAACCCACAATCTCTGTAGGCGATTAGCCGCAGACCTACGCATTAGACTTCGCGGCCACTAGGACCGGAGAACACCTCTTGTTCAGACAAAACAAAAGTTGTGTTAACAGGTGGCGCCAGCAAACAAGCAGGCTTTGTAGAACTACATTTATTTGTGTAACTGTAAATGTAATTGTCCCCAGGTAAAAAATCGTCTAAACTTTACGATACTTATTTCTCTCACCCGTAAATAATATACTTGCGAAATACCAAAGGAATATAAATAAGTCCGGAAAGTAACACAGAAAATCAAATAAAATTAATTTGAGGTTCAGGTGACCGTGCATCGTGAAAATTTCTTATAATAAAACCAACTGGATGCACTGATTTCTCAAATTTATTTTTGGAATAAAACTCTACATGTTTCGGACAGTTCCTCTGTCCATCATTAGGAGTTTTTCACTGTACACACAGCAATAGGTATATGTCAGCAAACATGTATGACATATACCTATTGCTGTGTGTACAGTGAAAAAATCCTGATGATGGGCAGAGGAACTGTCCGAAACATGTAGAGATTTATTCCAAAAATAAATTTGAGATATTATTGCATCTATTTGGTATTATTATAAGGAAATTAAATTAGATATATTTTATACAGTCCAACTGACATATACCTCTCTCGAGAATCTTTGTCAATTTTCTGAGTTATTACCTGTCTGTTTGTGTAATGTCAGTTTGGCCGGTCAACAGCATACCTTCCCACAGATTTCTACCGCTTTCCTGTTATACAGCTTTGAGACAAACCTGTAAGTGGGTGGAAAAGCTGGCACATTTATACACAGAGAGGTTCCTAGTACATGAACAAGTTATTTGTAAAAGCGAACAGGAAAAATACAGTTGGCCTTGAAACTTTCAGAAGAAATGACAAATAAAGTGTGGTCTGAAAGAACCCTCTTTATCAAACATTACATCCATCTAAAGAATCTTCCTGTCAACTCTTCAAAAATAATTTTTCAATGTTACCACCTCATACCAGTCGACCGAATTTTCTTGGATATTATGAAAGCCGTTTTGTAATTTTCTTCCAGACATTCCGGAAGGATCGACCTCTTCATCAGGACCGCAAAAGTCTAATAAGAGTGTGTAAAAATAGAGATTTCTTTAACTGAAGAATAAAAACCAAATAGATGCCACTAATTATTTTACAAGTACTTCTTATAGGGTCAAAATGTTTCGGGCACTACTGTGCCCATCATCAGGAGCTCGCGACTATAATGTTGATTACCACATTGGTCGTTTCGTTCTTGGTTTTCTGTTGGTTGGAGGTTATGTGCGGTTAGGATGGAGTAGTGTCCCTGCAGCAACCCGGGCACTACTCCAGCCTACCCGCACCTAACCTCCAACCTACAGCAAACCAAGAACGAAACCACCAATGTGGTAATCAACATTAAGTCGCGAGCTCCTGATGATGGGCACAGTAATGCTCGAAACATGTTGAGCCTATAAGAAGTACAATAAAATAACAAGTGGCATTTAGTTGGTTTTTATTCTTGAGTTATCACAATGATGCACGGTCCAACAAACATCAAAAGATTTATCTGTTTAAAGCGAAGTGCTTGGTTTAAATTAATGTAACAGCGTTCGAGGACTGAAAATTCTTACATTTCCTCCTCATATTTTTTCTTTTGCTACCCTTCGTCGCGGTATCTCAAACATAATTTTTATTCTAATACCACACTCCATGCATTCTACAGCGTTACGTTTGTGCTACAGCACTTTATATTCGCTGAAATACAATTTGTATGCCAGTATCACATCCCTTTAAGAAATTTACATGACTTCATCTTACCTAAGATTTTCTTAAATATAATTTGTATGCTAATATCTTGTCTCACAGGTTATGAGACATGTGGACCGGGTAGCTCAGTCCGTATAGTGGTCGGCTACGGGCTGGACGGTCCGGGGATCCAATTCGGGTGGGAGCGATATTTTCCGCACCTGTCCAGACCGGCCCTGCGGCCCACCCAGCCTCCTGCACAATGGGTACCGAGTCTTTCCCGGGGGTAAATAGCGGCCGGGGCGTGACGCTGACCTCTCACTCCCTTCTAGTGGTGTGGTCAAGAAAGAGTAGAGCTATACCTCTACTCCCCCTATGGGCCGTACGTCCTGGACAGAGCCTCAGTGACTGTAAAATGGTGCGTTTTACCTTACCTTACTGTGAGACATAATTGTAAGCTACTGTAACATCTCACAATCTTTGAAACTTAATTTACCGTTCATTTTTTGAGCTGTTATGCAAATGATTCAGAGTTATATAATCTTCTATTTGTCCTTCCTCGAATAATCAAATTTCTTTTAATCGTGAACCAAAAACCGTTCGTTCATTTTTCTGGAACGTCGAATGATTCAAAACCCAAAATAAAATTAGGTTTACGTCATGTATCATTTGAAATTTTCTTTCAGGGGCCGATATGAAAGTTTCAATCTGACTTTGGTAAATATTTAAACTGAATTTCTTTTTTTACTTTGATTGCACAAAATGTCTAACACGAATGTAACTCGAAAAGGACGTACTCGTCTGTCTGACCCTCCCCCCCCCCCCGCTCACTGTTATCGTAACTAGGCTCTGATAATAGCATTTCGATATTTTTTAGTGCTGCGATGTGTTCGATATCTTTTAGTGCTGCCATGTGTTCGATATGTTTCAGTGCTGCGATATTTTCGATAGATATCTTTTGGTGCTGTCGTGTGTTCGATATGTTTCAGTACTGCGATGTTTTAGATATCTTTTAGTGCTGCGATGTGTTCGATATCTTTCAGTGCTGCGATGTGTTCGATATCTTTTAGTGCTGCGATGTGTTCGATACCTTTCAGTGCTGCGATGTGTTCGATATCTTTTAGTGCTGCGATGTGT
>Ga0123354_10017751_pt1 | contig 11150 bp, 11 predicted proteins | sample TergutLab28metaG_2_FD_97872 | JGI IMG/M metagenome (GOLD analysis project Ga0123354, IMG submission 97872) | Labiotermes labralis P4 segment gut microbial communities from Petit-Saut dam, French Guiana - Lab288 P4 | ecosystem: Host-associated > Arthropoda: Insects > Digestive system > Gut ... | reverse complement strand
GAATAATGTAACAATACTGTTTGCCCAATTGTATTAACTCTTAAACTTGTTGAATTGCCCTTTGCAATAATTAGTTTATCCTATAATACCAAATTATTCACTGAGTTTAATGTTGTATAATGTTGCACAACACTTGCACACGCCAGTTCATTTGACACTGTTCGTTGAACTAATGTTAGTAACACCTTATTATTGTTGAAAAAGGTACTCGAACAAACACCCCTTATAAGGATTGAAATGTAATTACTGCCCTTTGCAGCAAAGAATTATCACCCTTTGTTGTAAATATCACAAGTGTAACGAGACGTGCTGTCTTTGGATATTGCGCACCGACTTGCACACGCAAGCCTCACACAAAGGATGACGCTATGACGTCAGCTCCCGCCTTAATCTCGAGCACAGACATATATCGTGCAATTCTTGTACACAGAAATTAAAATAACAAAACTAGCAAATTAGTTATAACATAAAATTTGTCCTTAGCGTAAACAGCTGCACAAAACTTTGTCTTACAAACGGTATGTACTCATGATTTTCTGAAATTGGCATGTTATGTATCAATTCCTCACTATGCAGTTTTCCGAATTTTAAGTAATATAATACAATCGAACTCGCTTATAACGACATCGGTTTATATGACACCTCGCCTATAACGTAAGATATTCTGTGGTACCAAGCAGTTCCTCACTCTTAACCAGAACGTTATTCTCCTCGTTTAGAAGAACACACGTTTGTAGCGATAGAAAATAATTGATCCACTTAATGACGTTATAACTGATATAGACCGCATTTATTCGATCGATACTAGTGGCCGCGCAGTCTAAAGCGTGTGTCTGCGACAGCTCGTTTGCTTGGATTGTGGGTTCGTATCCCGTCGGTGGCACGGATATCTGTCTCTTCTAAGTGCTGTGAGTCGTCAGGTAGTGGTCTCAGCGTCGGGGTGGTCACTCGTTCAGAGGAGTCCTACCGAGTGTGGTGTGTCTGAGTGTTATCGTGAAGCGTCGATAATGAAGGGGACCTGGCCTCACTAGGGGCTGTTGTGCCATGGGAATAAAATATTTGTTTGTAACTATTCCATGCTAAAAATACGAAAGTCGCAACAGTCTTGTCACTTGTCAATGGAAAATAGGAAATGAGTAATGTTGAAAATATTATTCTAAGATATGACGTCGTGTAGCCTTGTAATAACGTATGTTTTGAAGGACCCTGCTATTTTCTTGAGGAACGAACAGCAGCTTAATCCACGCGGTAGAAACAGGGTACATATAATATATGGGAACGGGAAGAAAGTACGCGAATCTGAGAGCGAGCCAATGCGATATGACAATAATGACAGGGGGCGGGGCAAAGTAACCTACATGTAGGGTAGGGGAACAGGAGAAAATACAGGACTCCGCAAACGAGCAAATGCGGTATAAGAGTACTGAGAAGTGGCTGGGCAAAACAGAGTACATATTTTGTAGGAATAGGAGGAAACTTCACGGCTCTGAGAGGGAGTCAGTGAAGTATGACAGTACTGAGAGGGGGTTGGGACTAACATTTTATACAAATGTGTTCAAGTAACTTTACAGAGAAACGCAAAATAGCATACTGCATTCATGCTGTGAGAGAAGTAGACATGTCAACGGCATCTTTCCTTTCATATCTTGTTGTTCAAAAGGCGAATAAAAAAAAAAAGTAGGAACGAATGGGAAAGATTTGGTACAAAAGACATCAAACAGAAACGCGAGACTCAATTACATTCATGCTACAGTGTCCCGTCCCCACACGCAGGAAACCTCACAGAGAACAAAGGTCTCATTCAATTCTAGGTTTTGCGTGTTTTAGCACTAGGGAGAAAACTACATCGTAATCAAAGACTTTGCAGAGAACATGAGACAGATGGCGAATATGGTAGAAAGAAAACCAGTATAAAATGAATATAGGTATATATTTCATTAAAAAAACATAAAAATAAAATATCGCAAAACTGCATCAGATGAAAACTCGTGAAAATTCTTGTCAATTCTAGAATTGCTTGAACTAGGGTTTCAAAACCCGTGAAAGAGACGTGTTGCCTGTAATACGTGCACACAGAACATTCAATTTATGTCTGTCCACAGACAGGTCTGTTGTGGCAGCGGCTAAAGGAAGGCAATATCGACGTGCACTAAATATCACTTTGTCTTCACCAAGCTCTCAAACAAGTGTTCATTAAATAAATTAGTGTCAAGTAAAGCCATGGGTAATGTTCGAGCCAAATACAGCATGTGACACAATTAAGATGCTATAAATAATGTATAATGGGAACTTAACCAACGATAATCAGAAAGTACGGATCATTTTCGATCATACGCAAAGGAGTTATTTGACTACTATGTCATTAGTTCCATGTAATCCAATAAAATACGAATGAGCTTAAATATGTAAAATAATTATCGGATAAATTAAATTAACCAGAAATATTTTTATTACGCTGAATAATGAGAGTCTGAAAACTGTAATAGTAGGTATCTTTTTATTTGAGATCCGTCACCTGCAGATAATTTGGTACAGTTAAAACATCGTAAATATTCGTATTTTAAAATAATTTATGATATTATATTCAAAGAAAGTAGATGTACGACATGGTCTAATATTTCTTTATATGGAAAAATTACAGCGGCCACAACTTCAGATCTTTAATTAGAGACAAATAGGCCTATTATCACGCCAATCTCTTTGCCACACAGCGATCCACTTCACGATAAAATGACAAAATTATATGAAATTCAATAGTTACAGCATGCATAAACTCCGGCCTCCCTCAAAAACATAGCATACGTTTGAGTAGTTACTTTTCATTTTAATAGAATAGTTGAGCTGTTCTGAACAACCAATAGCAAAGCAAAAGAAACACACGTTAACACTGCTGGCGCCTTCATTATCTTATTTACCCTAGATTATAACTTTTGTTACGATTTAAAGAAAAGCTTGCTGCGCACATTATACACAAAACGCCGTACAAGTTTTCTACTGTCAGAGCAATATAATTCAATTTGAATTACGCTTACACTTCGGGCTAGATGACCGACGAATCGCTGTTCATTTCTCAAAAAGGTGTACAAATTTTCGTCTTCTATAAAGCGTCGAGTCTGGTTCCAGGCCGAATGATTAGAAATGAGTGGCGCTACACCTCCATTCCCCTACATGGCCTCACGGCGCGCATAGGGTCAAGTTTAGCTTCACTATACAGGATAAGTTTTCATGTTTACTAACGCAAACTTCTATTCCTTTGTGCAGTTCCTGTCGCGCGAGATCCAGCATCGGTTTTTCCTGCTGAATAAGTAACGCTTTCTTTGAAACTCTGATGTGCCAAGACCAACTACTGCCTTGGGGTTACAGATATCTGCACAGCACAGGAAGAGTCCGTGAATTTTATAAAACCCACAGCAAGAAATATGTACGTGTGTGTTGCTCCGACAGTCGGGAATAACCGTCTTTATGAAGAGCTGCGCCACTGCTACATCGAAGTACTTCGGGTGAACGATTTATCTAGTGTCGGGCGCGATCGCGAATTAGGAAACTGTCGAACTGGCAGATATTAGCAAACACACCACTTAACTTATTTGTACACTTTATTATATATCGTCAGTACACAACAGTATATCAGCACAGTGATACAATATATACAATTAGGTCATTTTACGGCTAAATATTTCGACCGTAAACGGTCTTCTTCAGGTCAATGAAGAACATTATTAAAGTACAATAAATTAGCACTCAGTGGGATCACATTTCGTTTAAAACCGTTTACGGTCGAAACACGTAGCCGTAATGTGACCTAACTGTATATATTATACCACTGTACTGATATATTGTTGTGTACTGACAGTATGTAACACAGTATACAAATTTGTTAATACACAACGGGATGGCCTCAGTCAAAAACACCACTTAACATTCAGTAAACAATATAAATGCGCTCTTATGTTGAATATAAATATCAATTAACTGAAGAAGGTACGGCCTAGCCTTATATAAAACTTAGTTTTCGACTTATAATTAAATGCTCTTTATACAAGTAGAAATTTCTGTCACATAAAGGATTGGCAGGACAGATTAATTATTTTATCCATGTGTTTTTTTTTATAAATTGAAAAACGATAAAATCCCTAAACTTCCTTAATAGAAGATAAGCTTAGGCAATATCAACCTACTTAATTTAAATTACACATAAACTTCTGGGGCTTTTACGATAATTTTGAGGCTTATAAGGGTATTCACTTGTTTTGTGCCAAGGAAAGTATTAGACTATCCTCAAAATAGCTATCAAATTTCGGTACAACAGGCTTACTGTGGAACGAGAGCCTATTGTTTTCAAAATACTCAATAGAAGTCATAACTAAATGGCCGCAACATAGACTTTGACCTTTCAGGTTACGCTGCCACGGGGATGCAAATATAAGGCCAGAATTCTGCACTATTTTTATTTAAAGAGTTAACATTTCAATTCACAGTATTAACCAATAAATGCATTATTAAAAAAATGAAACTGAAATTAATAAAGGTTTAAAAAATTATATTCCTCAACATGTAATTTTAGTATTCCTTTGCTAATTAGAAGCGATTTGTTTAAAATCACACGAACTCTCTGTCAACGAGTTGGCATATTTCTACAGAACATGGTTCGGACTTGTAGAGTACTTGTGGTGTATGAAAGTGGCGGAGCGTTAGGTTAAATTCTGAATGGAACTGGTTTCATGCATTCATGGAAGTGAGGCGCTGATTTGATGCCTGTCTGCAGCAGAAAAACAAATATGGAACCACAAGAACGGGTGATCTGAAGATGCTAGGAAAACTTACGGGCATGGCAGAACAGATGCACGAACTCTTTCGATGAAAATTTGTGTACTTTTAAATTTTAAAGTATGCGTATAGAAACCTCGGCCATTATACATTCATTTAGCCTTTTGGATGATTACAGAACATTTCGCATGTGAAATCTTTAAAGGTTGAGTCGATTCATCTATTGCAGAGAACTTGGTATCAATTCCAGGAATTTTTCTAGTGTGTTAACTGTTGCATACCACCAGTAATTTGCTGTGAAACTGTACGTGTCTCTTGTCTTACGAATCTGGACTTCAAAGTTAAAAATTTTTTCATAAAAATTTAAGATGTGCTTCCTTAAAACGCATTGGTTACAATATCTAAAGCCCGCTCTCTCCTGTAACAGACTAAGCATTTTCCCACAAAAAAAACTTAATTTTTTTAAGAGATGCTCATAATACAGGTACAGCACAATTATTTCCCTGAACAACACCGAATTCATTGTACAAATGTTATCATTGTAAATTAACACGAATTGTTCTCATTGTGTTAGAAACTTAAACCTTAAATATGACCAAAATTACTTTCACGCTTCCAAGCGTTGTAAGTATAGATATAAAAGTAACACAGATCCCTAAGAAAAGCTTCAAACAGGGATTTCTGTCACAAATCCTTCACTACTTAACTAAATGCAATTACCCTGAGAAATTTAAAATTTTTGGGTAATTTATAGCTATCTGTGGGTAATTCCAAGAAATCAGCAATGAAAAATGTCATGCACATATTTACGATTGGCACTGGCGTGTCCCAGCTTGGAGCGCCACATTTAAAAAAATACTAAATTTAATACAGTAAGGAGAAAGACAATGTTCAAAACGTCCTGGATGAGTATCGTCTGCTGTTTCCCTTTAAACCGTTATCTGTTCTATTGTCTCTTATACGAGACACAGGTGTTCAGTGGGGACAAATATAAACATTGGCTGAAGTCGTGAGGGAATTTGTGGAGAAATGAAATAGAACATGGCCTCAACTCGGTCGATCACGAACAGTAATGACAAACAATAACACACCAACCCCTGTATATTTTGTTGCACTGTCCTTTTATACAAGGGCGAAAGACGCGTTTCATTCACAGAATTTGACAGAGTTTACTGCAGCCTGCCTACGAACAACTTTAATAATATTTTGACGGTTTGCCAACCGTGCATCTCAGTACATTTATCTCAGTACTTAACCAAATTGATGCACAAAATTTTTGTTTCACAATAAGTTTATTTCATCCCTCTACATGTTTCGAACAAGTGTGCTCATCATCAGGAGGTAAAATTGCATTACACAGCCTCTGGTATCATCAAACCTATAGGTGGCCGTCTCGTGTACGGGACGGTCACCTATAGGTTTGATGATACCAGAGGCTGTGTAATGCAATTTTACCTCCTGATGATGAGCACATGTGTTCGAAACATGTAGAGGCATGAAATAAATCTATTTAAAAAAAATTGTGTGCATCAAGTTGGTTAATTACTGAGATAAATTTAATAACATTATTCGAGTGACGAAGTTAAATACGTACGTAAATGTTAATTGTAAAAATATTCGCACATAAAACATCAAATATGTAATATAAATATGCATTTTAATATATAGCGCACCTCCCTCAGTTTCCAGTGTATTGTGCTACACACCTGATTTTTTCTTGCACTCATAATATTTTCAGTCCATCTTTTGTTATTTTAGGCTCGTTCGCAAAACTGCGGAAAACGACTCTTTAGCTTTGGCATGTCTGTCCCTCCGTCCGCATAGAACATCTCGGCTCTCACTAGAGGGATTTTCATGAAACTTGATATTTGAATATTATTAAAAACTTTGTCGAGAAAATTCAAGTTTCATTAAAATCTGGCGAAAAAAACGGGCAATTTACATGAAGACCAATATACATTTTTTTATCATATCTCGCTCAATTCTTTTTAGAATGAGAAATATTTCAGACAAAAGTTGTAGAGATAATCGAAACGCACATTTTATGATCAAAAACTTTTTTTCCGAATGTCATGCCGTTTATGCGAAAACTTGGAAAATATATTGTAGAACAAGACAGGCCGCAGAAAACAAAATAATGCGGCATAGGCACATTGTATGCTGGATAAAGAAGGCTAAACACAGAGTGCGCTATACTTATTTCTTTTCCACCGCAACAATGGTTAAACAAACGCCCCACAGTGTTACGATGCACGTAGTTTGTCTGCCTTGTTTAGCATCAGTTACTACTGACTGCCTGGTCTTTTTATCAGTTACCACATACAGTGATATCAAGAGGTGACGGTAAGTTAACCATTTTTCTCCGCAAATGATCCAACGCTGATCGTTTCCAAAATGTACGAAACGAGTTCTGTGTTCTGGAAATACGCTCCACTGCATATTGTACAGAATACTTTAAAGTGTCATTATATACCAAAGTAAAATAATGCAACACCAATACAAAACATTAACAGTGGCAGAAAGAAGTTCATAACAAACTACAGATTTTAGTTCGCTGTAACTGTTTCCTCCCATTAAAGCCTTGAAGTGTTAGAGGCATTCTACATGCATATCCTCCGATAAGAAATTTCGTGGGTGCCAGGAGAGAGAAAGCATATCGACCGCGATGTGTCTCAGAAATTAAAGCGCATAATCCTTCCTACCCTAAAACAAAATCTTACAGCTGTCCAAACAATGTTTAGGTTTTATGAGAAGAATACACTCCTGTACTTATTACTCTCTATAAATTAACGCATAATTTTGAGGGAGAGTTCACATATTCCACCTACTTTACGACTTCGGATAGATTTATTATTATTATTATCATTAGTCTCAAGCCTTCCTAGCGAGTGTGCGTATTTTGTGTTCTCTCAGGCAAGTGGCCTACTTCCATACTTGCGCTGGTTACATTCTACCGATAGCTCATGGCAGCTAGCAAAGAATTGTGTTCGGTTTGCGAAAAAGCCCTTCTTGGAAAACAGAAAATAGTAAGCCGTGGCGTATATGATTTGCGTTTCCATTCTTCACGTGTACAAAACAATAAGAGTGGTCAGACACTTTTCACTCCTACTAAGAAATCTTCCTACAAATGTGTGACGCGCACCAAGCTTCTAAGATCTACTAGGAACGACGAAACACCAGTCAAGCATCAGCGCTCCTTGTCAGCATCGGATGCCATAAAGAAAGTTACACCCCCGGAGAGGCAATTAAACTTGCCTGAACTTACAAGCAATGAGTCCCTCAGTGTTCAGACTGAAACAGTGAGGCTCAATGGACAGAACACTATTAATTTGGTTGAGACGCCCATGGCTATTACCACCAACTTAATCGCCGAGGTTACTCAACTTAAGACTGACAACGCTGTCTTGAGATTCCAGATCTCTGAACTGCAAGACCTTCTGTCCACAGAGTTGTGCCATGTGGAAACAGCAGCTGGTACTGTGTCCTCCCAACCAGGAGTCATGGCATAAAAGGACGCCCTAGCAATCAATCAACATCAAGAGGCGAAGAACGTGAATACGTCCAAAACTCTAAGAATATAACTAGTAATATATAGAAACCTATGGCCGCGAATGCAGTAGCTGAAGTCCCTTTTATAGAACAAATGGACTCCCGTAATGGTTACTATACCACCTGGTAAACCTGCTGAAGACGGTTTCATTACAGTGACCAAGGAAAAAAAAGGCTGATATTAGGGCAGTGAAGACTAGTGAAAATAACAAAATAAGCAGAAGATCCCTATGTACTGAGTGTGAAATTCCTCATCCCTACCTATTGTTTTCAAAATGTTCAAAACTAAGTCTTTATTTGTTTCACGTTTTCTTCCCAACGAAGTCTGCGCGCGTAACGCTGAGTACTCTAAAATGAGCTTTCGTCGATTGTTTGTACAAAACTGAAAATCAACTTTAATCCATTTGCCTCCTTTCAAGTTTCTGTTACGAGAGATGGCTCTCCTCTCATCCATAACACAGACGTGTGGCCTGACGGGTGTTCAATCGCACCGTTTTGTGGACGTCTCAAACCTGATTAAATTTTTAATTCGGATTCACACGTTACATCTAGACCCCTGTCACCTGGAAGGACCAGCAGTATGGCTGCCCCTACGTCTGACCCTGTTGCATTGATAGGCGAGGCCCAAGGAGAGACGCTACACCACATACTTAATGGTTAACTGTTATGATGAAAACATGGCGTGATTTTTCCATATCTAATATTCAAACTAAAACTACTTTAGAAATATTTTATCAAAATTTTAGAGGTCGTAGATCTAAACAAACTGAACTGTTTGATAATGTATGTTCCATGGATTTTGTTTAAACGAGACATGTTTATACGACTTATGTTATGATTTATGTTTCGATCACAAACTTTTTCCAGATTCTTTCACTATCTTCCTTCCTAACAGGGCAAGTAGTACGAAATCCAGGGGTACTGCTGTTCTAATAGCCGTTTCGTCTAGAGTTCGTACCTTCAAAAACAAGTACGAACTACGGTTTTATGACAAATGTGTGTGGCTCGAAATTTCCACCCAAGTGGACGCAGTTTACTTACTGGTAATCGCTATCCCCCCGGATACAAAACTGGCCGTTATTTCTGAATATTTTTGTACTTTGGAGAAAAATCTTAGTACTAAAAATCACAGTGCTCTTTTGATTGGGGATTTAAATTTTTCTAACTTTGATTGGGAGAGAGTTATTTTTTCAAAATGAAAGGGCGGTGCAATTTACACCTCAATTTGCTTCTTGGACCTTACGCAGTGCGTAGAGCCTGACAACTCTCTCGAACTAGTTTATAGTAATTTCAATCGTGTAAGCATATTCTTTGCTGACGTAGTTGTCAAGCCCGATTCATGCTATCCGCCTCTTGCCACTGAAATTCTTTTGGATTTACATAATTCCAAGTCATATCATGAGCATTCTTATTGTACATATGTATACTATTTGACTACAGCTTATTACTCAGCTTTCTTTCTAATTATGACTGGTCAGGTGTATAGAAGTAACAGCAGATTATGCAGTAGACAGATTTACCAATGCTATTCTCCAAGTTGGGGATTCAGCAGTTCCTCGGGATTTCATTGGAAAGTCCAAATTCTCTCTCTGGTTTTCTTACACAATGATTTACTTTAATCGAAAATAATTATTTCTAGGCGATGCACGAAAAATAAAAGAGATTATAATTATTATCATTATTATAGTAAATTTACTTACTACTGGAAATTTGTTAAAATTACAATTAATGCTGACAGACGTAAGCGGATCAAGAGCATAGACGAAAATTTAAAAATCCAACCTATGAAATTTTGTAAATACACAAAATTTGTTACGAAAATTAATTCCTCTAATACTCATCTTGGTGTAAATAGTACTCATGTAGTTTAACCCGTCGAGGTGGCTTAAGATTTTACAAAACACTTTCAATTTCCTTATAACACTTTTTCTCAGATGTGTTACTATTCTGGTTTAGTTTCTAATGATTTTTTTCAATTCCCTTCCATTCCCTATGTACACATTTTGCAAACTATAAAAGGCCTTGGACCCTCTCAGTCTGGCGCATTGTATGGTGTACCTGCTTTTATTATTAAGGGTTGCTCCACAATATTCTCACCGCTGCTTAAATATATTATCGATCTTAGCTTCTCAAAGGAACACTTTCGAATTCAGTGGAAAAAAAACGGTTGTTGTGCCTATTTGGAAAGAAGGCAACAGTTCTTCCGTCAGTGATTATAGACACATTTATCTTTCAATAACGGTTCGAAAGTTTTCTATTTTTTTATACACGATCACATGCCAAATTATTTCAAACATAAATTGAATTCCAGTCAACATGCTTGTACAAAAACCAATTTACAACAACAAATTTGTAACCTATCTTGAATTCATTTCTCCTCTAAACAGTTCGCAACGTCAAGTTCATTCTATTTATTTTGACCTTAACAGTGCACATGACCTTGTCTCACATTCTAGTTTACTTCACAAACTTCGTTCTCATGGGCTTTCTGGCGGTTACGAAAAGTGGTTTAATAGCTACCTTTCTAATCGGCAATCTTCTTTACGCATTTTAGACATCTTTTCCTTGCATTCCGAAGTTTCTTCGGGGGTCCCGCAGGGATCTGTTTTACAGACTTTGCTATTTAATAAACTCATTAACGATCTTTTGAGGAAATCAAGCATTCTAAATTAAGCATTTTATTTGTCCAACTAACGCACACAAATTATTACAAAATTGTTAAACAGCTAAAATCATTTAAAATTATAATAGTTGCTCCGACATGTTTCGGTTTACATAAACCATCATCAGGGAGATCTCTGCCTGTGCTTCGCTAAAGTTACAATGTTGAGTTC
>Ga0123354_10017749_pt1 | contig 11151 bp, 7 predicted proteins | sample TergutLab28metaG_2_FD_97872 | JGI IMG/M metagenome (GOLD analysis project Ga0123354, IMG submission 97872) | Labiotermes labralis P4 segment gut microbial communities from Petit-Saut dam, French Guiana - Lab288 P4 | ecosystem: Host-associated > Arthropoda: Insects > Digestive system > Gut ... | reverse complement strand
AGTAACATACGTCTTGTTCTCCTGAAGATGGGCATAATGGTGCCCGAAACATGTTGAGAAATTGTTGAAAATAAACATCTAACTGTTGCATCTTGTTGGTTTTCTCTCTCACTTCACAATTTGCGGTCACAGAAACCTAAAGAGAAACTGTGAATCAAACTTTAGCAGAGGCAATATACTTTTCTCCCCTATGTCCAGACTAAGTATGAGGCCCACCCAATCTCCTATTTAAAGGGTAAAGGGGGGTCTTTCCCCCGCAGTAAAGCAGCTGGGTTGTGAATCTGAACACATACCTCCACCTAGCAGTGACAACGTACAACTAACCTCCATTCACACATATGTCTTCATGGTGTGCACAGACAACTTTACATTCAAGGCCAGCAATACCTATTCTCTGATCCATGAACTCACATTTCCTAATAACATTAGCTAATAAAACTTATTCCAGATATGTCTACCATGACAAAGAGATCATGAAAACTGAATTGGCCCCACTATTACACCACTCCCACTCTTCTAAAATCATAGTTTATATTCAGTTTAGTCTTACATCACGATGCTTGTAACATTACTCATTACTGCGAACGCTTGAGAAATCCTACCAGTTACAAAATGCTATGCCAGTACTGCAACGTGCAAGACAAGCACTGTGCCATTTACCACTCACACATAATACATTTACATTATGTTATTACAGGGCGTATCTTTCACTGTTGACCTAAGCACTGCAGCTGTCATGGGACGTCTCAACAAATGCAGGCTTTCTATGTGACATAGCTGCTGTGTTCTGGCCAGTAATAAAATAAAAACTGTAGTCTGTGGATGAGAGGCAACCAAACTATGTATAATATGTACAGTGGCAATATACCTCCATGTTGCAAACAGCAAAATTCCTGGTTCAAATAAGGACATTTATACAAGAATTAAACCATAACATTCCATGACATAACACTCTTCTAGATCCATTGTATGAGAAATATTACCCCATGAAAATTTAGAGGACTTCTGAAGGCAGTACTACGACATGGATATTAGAAGTACTATACAAGGGTTGACCACAAAACTAAATTAAAGTGACACACAATTTCATAATTCAAGAACCTTAAAACATGCTATATAGCTCTGATCTGGTGACCAGTGATTATAATGCACTTTCGGCAATGAAGAACAGATTTCAAGATAATCACAAGTGGGACAGAGCTGTGATATTATGGCTGGTAAAATAAGACATAGATTTCATCAGCACAGAAGAGACAAGTTCATCTTATAATACTATAATTTTCTCTGTAGTGGTGGAGATCACGTGTAAAACCAGTGGGAGAGTGATAAAATTAACACAAACTATTCTTAAGAGCAATGAAAATAAAGCACCCAAAATCCATGCACTGAAAACTCATTTTTGAACAATCCCCATACTTTGTTGTCTGACACCACTTACATTGTCACAACTGATGATGAAAACTATGACCAACAATGCAGCATACAAAATGCAGCAAGACGAATCATATTTAAAACCAATGTCTCTATCATGATGGGTGTTATGCTTGCAGTAATGTAAAAAATACTGGTTCTAAACTCACCCATATTGTGAGGACTTTTGCTTCAGACCATTTCCTCAAGGCAAAGTCTAATCTGGCAATTGTGTTGACTGTAGCCTTATATAATTATGTAATCTCTGAATATGATAATTAGTGCCTTATTAAGCCATGCTGCCTGACACAACCCTCTCTTCAATATGGTGCCCAAGACCACTTCCTTTAAACTCGTGGTATGTGAACTTATTTAACATTATTTTCTTCATAATTCAACTCTAAAGGTGTTAATCTCATAGCTACAATTGTTTTAAAAGTATGTAAAGAAAACAAAACAATTTATGAAACACGTACGAAGTTAAATCAGAAGAGTACAAATTTTATACTATCAATATTTTCAGTCCCTGGTGGTAGGCATAAATGTTTTGTTTCTGACAGAGGTCCATGAGGAAAGAAAGGTTGAAATGCACTCTCCTAGGCATTCATGGCCTATATCAAAATTCTATGTTTTGCCCAGCAGTATTCATCTGCCACTTTCATCTCAATGTGCTTTCATTCCCACAAGGAAATAAAACAGGGTGCATTTCAAAACATAATTTTTTCAATGTCTTGCTACTCTCTCAAAGTGCATAATGCTGAAATTTTGTTAACTTGAGATGCATAAATTCAGGAGTGTCTGTATTAAACACAACCCAAATGAAATGTTGGCCACATCTTCCAAACAAAAAAATTTTAAAAATGTACAGTGTTCTCAGTGAAAATGGCTGAAGAACATTCTTCCATGCCTCATATTTTAGTCACTGTGACATACCAGTTTCGAAACTGTGAACTCTGGTGGGGACAATGAGTACGAAAAGGACAGGAATCATGCCTTAACTGCAAAAAAACACAATGTCAACTAAAAAAAAGGAATTGAATGGCAGGCTTCTGTGAACACTGTAAGGTAACACTGACTTCTATGACAAGTAATTTATAAACAACATGCTCAAGGAAGACCCAGTACTATCAGTTAATAAAATACTAGAACATGGCATAATAACACATAAGATCTGCAATCTGCTACACTTATGTCAGTCTTCAAACATTTTAAATGTCCCTTAGCAGGAGAGACAATTACAGAATAATATCTTTACTGAATCAAAGTTCTTACCAATATGTTTCTTCAAGCAGTAAAAGATTATACAAATTTTATGGCACATAACAAAATAATGCTAAACGTTCCTCTGTACTGCTTACAATTTGAAAATAAAGCATCCTTTACACACAAACACAAAACATCTGGAAGGGTTAATTTACCCATAACAATTCCAACTAAACAGTGATTCCTTTCCAGATTCATCTCATGGTTGGCATCTGCAGCTCATACCATTCTACAGTGGGTTTTAACCTTTATGACCCCAAGAGAACATTCACTGGTCTCTAAAATGTAATAGCAAGTGCCCTAGCATGCCACACACTGGTCACTGCATGTTAACTTGGTAGCAATGTAAATGTTCACGCTAAGCCAGGAAATTCAGGCCACCATGAGACACAATGGCATTTAAATCTGACTCCTTAAAGTTAATTACAGCATACAACCAACTTTATACTGTGCAAAGGCAAACACTTAAAAAAAAAAAAAAAGCTAGATGCTACAGCTTCTGAAATTGGCCCACCTCTATTTCACACTTGACCCCAACAAGAGTGAAGTCCTGTGAGTGATCTGGTTCTGTATCGACTTTTGGTTCATCGTGAGATCGATGTGCTTCATCTTCTGAGTTCGGTTCTACTTTGATAGTATCTGTGTTGCACTGCAAAACAAATCATCATAAATCAGGCTTCAAAAAACTGAAGTAAAATTTTCAAGTACAGAATCTGGGTCCCCAAGATAAAGGCACCATGCTTTTGTAAGTCAACTGAAATATGATCATGAATCGTCTTGACACAATTTTGTAAAATTCATGGGGAAACAAAGCATCAATAAAAATGGTTAATTCCACTGGGAATTGAAATAAGTGGCTCAATAATTTCAACCTAAGCATGGCAATGTCTTCTTGAACACTGTACACATCTCTTCATTGTATGCATCCACAGATCCTTTATTTTAATGTACAGTACCAATGTCTGGGATTTATGAATACTTCTTTCACATGCATACATAAAGCAAAATGAAAAACTACAAAACTGCTTATGAATATGACCTGTAATTTAATATTATACATCATTATGCAATAAACATAAACAGGTGAATTTATTTCCAGCTTACTGCAACAATCATAAATAAGGGCTACTCCTACACATTTTGGCCATAACACTTGGCCAACTTCAGGGAGTAAATATTCTAAAAAAATTCACCTATAGTCAAATTCCGAAACTTCCGTTGGTAAATGGTAAAATGTAAATTGAAATATTTTACCAAAGACAAAGTTATAAATTCATATTTTACCATTTGCCAATCGCAATGTTGTATTTTAAGGGTTAATGACTTTTTGTAACATGTACTCCCTGGAGATGGCCAAAACATGTAGGAGTAACCTTTACATATGAACTAGTGTGAAAACAAATTCACCTGCACATGAATCTGAAAACAGCATTCAGAATAGGAATCAAGAGGAAGGGATAAACAAGACAGGTAGTGACTTGTTGCAACCAAGTTGCCTGAACAATCTTCTCTTCAATGTGGTATCCTAAGGGTCATCTGGTAGCATGTGAAGTTACTTGGGAATTTTTTTTTATAATTCCATTTTAAAGGTGTCAATCTCATTTCTACAATTGTTTTAAATGTATGAAAATGGAAAGAGGAACATTTATGAAACATTTGTAAAGTTAAACTGGAAAAGTATAAATTTTATGTTATTAATATTTTCAGTACCTGGTGGTATGCATAAATGTTTTGTTTCTGATAGTAGTACAAAAGGGAAAAAAGGTTGAAATGCACTGTCCTAGGCATTCATGGCCTATATCAGAACTCTTCTCAGAGTTCATGATGTCTATGAAAAGTATGGTGAGGCACCACATACCACATTCCAAAACCTTCAGCATGTACAAGAGCTTAATGCACAACAATGGTCATTTACCACAGTCCAAAAGCAAATATTGTGAGCTTGAATACTCTGTTAGGTGAAACCTAGCTTCATCTGACACCTGTGCAAGATGTAAGGGCAAATGTCCACTTCTCAGCAGCCATTCATAATGACATATTCTTTTGTTAAGTAACAGCTGCTGCATGACTAGCATTTTGCACAGAAATATTTTCAAGTCGTACACCACTCTGACAATTGCCATAGACATTCCCTCTCATGTTTACTTGGTAGCAATGCAAATGTTCACGCTAAGCCAGGAAAACTCAGGCCACAATGAGATACAGTGGCATTTAAATCTTTAAATCACATGGCCAAATTCAAACTGTGTTAATTGGGGGGGGGACAGATGTTACAGCTTCTGAAATTGGCCTACCTCTATTTCACACTTGACTTCAACAAAAGTTCGTTTTGTATCAACTTTTGCAATGTCAACATCAGATCGATGTGTTTCATCTTCTGAATCAGGTTCTACTTTGATTGTATCCATGATGCACTGTAAAATAAAACATCATAAATCATGTTCCAATAAGAGTGGAGTAATGTGTTCAAATATAGAATTTGGGTCACCTAAGATGAACATACCACACTAGTGAATGTCAATTTCATTGTGATCTTCAATCATCAGTACTGACTTATTTTAAAAAAATTCATGAGGCAACACAGCACCAACAAAAACAGTTGGTTCCAATGGGAATTGAAATGCCTGGTACCACAATTGCAACCTAAGCATAGAAATGTCTTCTTGAACAAGACAGGTCTCTCATCACTGTTTCCATCAACATATCTATTTATTTTAATGTTTGGTTGCAACTTCTGGGATTTATGAATATTACTGCCATACGTATAGGAAGCAAAAAGAAAAATTACAAAGTTGTTTACAATGTGAATCTGAAAATAACATTCAAAACACGAAAACATGAGAAAATGATATTCACAGAAAACAAACTTGTACAATAACAGCAGTGTATTCCTACTGGAATGATAAACTTGACATGACTAAGACAAGATATGAACAGCACATAAATGACATCAGGAAAACAGTAACTCTAGGTGTGCAGAATGTGTAGGAGAAACTATCCTTTCTTATAGGACAACTGAGGATACTGTGAAAAATAAAGATTTCAATGAGACAAGAATATTACTAAATATGTTAAAAGAACTTCAGATTTATGACACCATAAGAAATAGTGTAAAGTATAGTACATGAGACCTGAAAAATGCCTGTAAAATATTTTGTGTTACAATAAAGGCATGCTGAAAAATACCACTATTCTGTTTCCAAAGCAACAAACTCATACAGCTAAGTGAAGTAAACTGCAGTCAATCAATCTGATGTTCTCATAGTTTGTGTGAAGTTTAATCACCATGAAAATGGCCCATTACAAGAAGACAAAGCCTGTACATAATAAATGACATGCAGTGATTGCATTTCTGACTGAAAAAAAAATTCATTTTCATCAGCAAATTAATGCTGTTTATCAGGATGAATGGGAAGACATGAGTCCTATTCAGTGTTGGAAAGTACACGTCAATAATACAGGCCTCACACATGCCAGCCTGAATGACAATAAGTGCAGCAGAAAACTGCAAATTGCAGCCTACCAGTCTCACCAAAATAATGCTGATACAATTTTTGTCTTGGAACACCCACCACCCAGACCATACTCTGTACCACATCATTTCTATCTACCCCTCATCAGTCTGCACACAACCTTCTTGCAGATGTCTGCATGAACACTACTCCTCTCTGTGTCATTCAATATTCATTAAAAAATTATACACCAAATAAGATACAATTATCTTACATGAATACTTCAGCATCTCAACTTCTACTGCAGTCTGCACATCATGAACTATGAAATAAATTTTATTTCAATACAAATTAAGAAAACCATGACCAGGACCACACATACTCTAAAAGACTGAGAAGCACTATGGTTTAGTGGAAGATTGTGTCTTCTAGGATGTGACATCCTGTAGTATAATATGAACCAACATCTGAAGCCACTGATCGTGGAGGCAACAAATACGCTGTATGCAAAAGATCTGACTTTTAAAGGCACACGATGGGCTAGGATACAACTCTGGCCAAAGCAACAGCAGAGACAGAAAAATTGCAAGAACACTGCTGGGACTACAAATGGAATTTGGCGAAAGAGTAGAGGAAAGAAACTAATGAGAATGCATAAAAATATAATACATACAATTTAAAAATAAAAATGGGCAAAGTGTATTTCAGAAGCTAAAAAACTAACAGCAGATTGGAAAAGAAAAATTCTTGAGCTGAAAATGGTACCCTTTTTTATGGAAGCATAAAGAGAGAATAAACAATTAAAAGCTAAGAATAAATAAACATAAAATTATAAGTACATGACAAATAAAATAAGTCACTCATCCATGTGACTTACAGTGGTGTGCAAATGAATTGGGACAAAGTTTATTTTTTGCTGTTTTTTTATTTGCTCATTACAAGAATACAAAGAATTATTTCCATATATTATCATTAATTAACATGACTGCCCTTAGATGTACTAATGTTTACACAATGTGGCATTAACGTAACAGGTGTCCACACACATTTCTTATTTCACCATCATAAAACCACACTTTTATTAGGTTAGGAGTGAATCATTCATTGGTCAAACAGTCCATTTTTCCAAGCCTACCCTCTGTTACACCTTGTATGTTCTCAGCGGGGTTTAAATCTGGGGACTTCCGAGGCCGCTGAAGCATGTTTATTTTCAGTTCTTCAATCACTTTCTTTACTCTTCTTCAAGAATGACATGCAGCAAGGTCATGCAGGAAAATTCCATCACCGTTTGGCAAGTTCTCCTCCCTAATTTGAACAACTCCGCACTTTAAAATATCACTGTATTTTTTCGAATTAATCATTCCTTCAATTGGAATGAGGCTACCAGGCCCTGTAAAGGTAAAACATCCTTAAAACATCTATTTTGGAGGATGTTTTACTTTCTGCTGAAGATGTCCAGTTTTGGCTTGGCTCCCCCATACAATAGTTTTTCTGTACCCTTGGACAAAGTAATGTTTCATCAGTCAACACGACCTTTTTTCAGTCACCATTAGTCCAATTCCTGTACTGTTTGGCCTACTGCAACAGAGTTGTCATCATTTTAGTTGTAAGAAGTTTCTCTTTTATCAGTCTTCTTGCAGTTCTTCCCACTTTTGTAAGTATGTGCTACACTGCTGAAGAATCAATCACTAAACCACCACCTGCTAATCTTTAGGTAAGTTCTTGCTTGTTTTATCTGAAAAACAACACTCTTTCTAATCAACAATTTGTAAGTTTGGGGTGTTGTCTGACATTTCTGTCCACATTTCCTCTTCAGTTGTGGTGACACAGATCAAAGTTTGCTGCAAGGTTTTATGCAGCCTTGAAACACTATATATTTACTGGCTCCAATAAAGTGGGCAATACCATGAACAGTCATTAATGTCTGCTCTTTGAAAACAACAACTAGAGCTCTTTCCCTGGGATCTATACTGTTGTAAGAATGAATAATAACTTAGCATAAAGCAGGATAACAGAATAATGTTCACTTGGCAAACTCAGACACTAAATTGACTTAAACTTGACTACAGGTGGAGAAAACCAGCTGAAACTGGTTTATGTGCTCAAACCCACATTCCTAAGCCATCAACGCCTCCAGTAAACACACTCTCAATTATCAGTGTCCTGAAGAACACTACAAGACACAAAAGCTTAATTTATTCCCAATTAAGTAGCATGCCACTGTAACAAGGATGTTCCACATAAATATGCTGGTGTAGCTCCTTGACCTTGTTTTAGTAGCAACTTTTCTGCCCTGTGCACAACTCAACACATTTACAGGGAATTGTGTATATACATGCAGTTTTTAAAACTGTCAGCCTTTGTACAGTGAATGCAACTATAAATCTTCCTTGGCAGAAACCTAACAGACTTAATGTTGTGCTAGTAAAGCACTGTACTAATGTTACTGAAAGTCATGCTGACAGCAGGACGATAGACAAATGAAACAGAATCTTCCTGGTTAGGGCCAGTTCTCTCATGTGCACTTAAGATCCAGTCACTGTAGCAATCAATCCAAAGTTGCTCTAAAAAGCCTCAGCTTATCATGGAGGCTAACTGACATAAACTGCATGAATCCTATGCATAAGCATGTTAAGTACTGCCTGTTCATTGGATGGATAAATGGTGACAAAGAATTGTAATTAAAAGATGTGTTAGTGTGGGTTTCCAGCAAAATTGTGACTCTGGGGGCCATCAGGTTTATACGTCAATATTAAGGAAGGGAACACATCTCTCCTTTTCTCCATAATGAACTATACATCCACATAAGTACTGCTCAGGTGGTCCAAGAACCACCAATTTCAAAAGTCTGTGAAATTTGATGACATGATGACAAAGGTCTCATCAGTGAAACAGAACCAACAAACACACACACTTATTAATATAAATGTGATTTCTGCAAGGACAGACACCGTAAACATTAACACACTCTTCATGTGGCTGGGAAAACAGAAGTTATTTATGAACAGAAACGCATTAACGTATTTAAAGCTGCTAAAATTCCGCAAGTTTCTAACATCACTTTCAATGCTGTGCGGGGCAAAGTTGCCCCAACACAATGTATAAACTCCACACCTATTAGCATTCAATATTTATCACAAATTCATTGTAAATAGCCATTATGAAAAGCTGCACTAGCATACAAGGCGAATTTATGGTGTATAACCCTGATGAAGCTACTTCACAGAATTTCTATTTCACCTTAGCTTCGAAATAGTAAAATAAATATTCACTGTGTATGATACAAATAATTTTCACAGCAAATTACTTGTTTTCCGAAAAAAAGCAAAAAAGTGCAACTTGTAACATATTTTAAAAAATTATCAAAGGGACTGCCACTATTAAATAGGAACAAATCAATTTTGTAAGAAACCGAAGTGTTCCAAATGCAGTTTCTTGCATTTGTAACTCACACTACGTCAAAGCACAAATTTTATGGCGTTATACCTACCACTAACCGTATTCAATTTTGTCCTGTTTAATAAACGATGTATTGAACCTGCGTCTACACCAAGCTGCGTTTAATTACTTCATGTAACATACTACACACCAATGCTGACAGAATACAAAACGGGCTTGCATACCTACTGTAAGGACAATTCTCCTTTGTTATTTATATAAGTTAAACGAGACTACACACGTATTAACATAACTCAATACGCACAGCAATAATACAGGTAATCTGTGACTCCAATCAGTATTCGAAGTTACCTGTAGTACATAAAGATGTGAATCGAATCTTGGATCTGATTGTATATCTGCACCCCTGGTAATGTATCGAACAGGGTACGACAATCAACCATTACTTCCTTAAATGCAACTCACCTTTATGATGGTCGTGATCTGTGACTCCAAGCACAGATCATATGGGGTTCAAGGTCTGTGTTGGTGACAACACCACATCACACTAACGACATTTCAAATTATCGTAAACTTGCACGACAGATCCAAATTGATGCATGGAAAATGATAAATGATTTCGCTTCAATCTTAAAGCCCTTACGTTTATAAGAATTCTTGTTTAGAAGCGGCGTACTAATTATTCAACAACCAGAAAAGTATTTCCAGCTCCCCACAGATAATACACAAACGCACCACTCTTCCAGATCATTAAAAAGTAGAGAAGGATCATAGACCAAAGGATCATCCATCACACTGCAACCACAACAAAAAAAAACCCCATCACCCTAGTTTACCAAAAGCCCTAGATCTAATCACCCTAATCTGCAGTATTGGTGGTTCTTTAGGTAATGAGAAATTATACATTGCTGAATATATGATACTGGGAAAGTATTCAGACAAAACAGAGATGAAAGGTGGTTTAATGTTTTTAATAGTAATATGATCATCAATTAGTATGATTTCATTACTAAATTGTAATCGTGCAGTACCATTGTTATTACCGACCTCTAGTACAAACTGCTCCACTTAAGCTTTCGGTTACCACAAAGCAAAGAATAGCACGACATAATGCAACACGTGCAATCCGTGGAGGATGGGATGGGAGTGGTGGGTTACTGATGAAATATGCAGTTACGAATTCCAAGTGGTTTTTCGAGTGCACGGTGTCGTTCCCAGTCCGCATAAAGCAGACAACACGTGCAATGTGCGTTGACAAGAAGGCGTCTGTGGGATGGAACGCGTAATTACAGCGACGGACATCTTACGAGTCGTTCAACCCTCCACCTGATACACTTGCGTGGCACAGAGACATCGCTGAAAGTTAAAACGACGTCCGTCAAGTAACGGCCCAAGAAAATGCAAGCAGACAGAGAAAACCAACAAGATGCAACAGATGTTTATTTTTAACAATATCTCAACATGTTTCGGGCATCATTATGCCCATCTTCAGGAGAACAAGACGTGTTACTGCATGTGGTGTGCTGCGCTGTAACAAGCGGGGAAAGTTAGATATTAGCTTTAATGTCTTCTTTGCGTGGTATTGTGTAGTAAACCTAGATGGGATCTCGTGTGTATATGAGAATGT
>Ga0123354_10017748_pt1 | contig 11151 bp, 18 predicted proteins | sample TergutLab28metaG_2_FD_97872 | JGI IMG/M metagenome (GOLD analysis project Ga0123354, IMG submission 97872) | Labiotermes labralis P4 segment gut microbial communities from Petit-Saut dam, French Guiana - Lab288 P4 | ecosystem: Host-associated > Arthropoda: Insects > Digestive system > Gut ... | reverse complement strand
TTTATTACATGGAAGGTACTATGGGGTCCATTTGACCCCAAGCGGAAATAAACATAAATAAAAAATAAACGGAAAGACACAAAACCTACCGAATGTGTGTGACGTAGTTAGGAAGGCCTTACGAAAAAATACGTAAAAGGCGATGTCACTATTCGTGACAATTTAAAAAAAACGTAAATCAAAGAGGACTGGGGTCACATAGACCCCGTGGTACTGTACCGTGGGGTCACATAGACCCCACGGTACCACAGCAGGGTTAATAATAATCCTCTACATGTTTCAAATAGATGAACTATTCATCATCAGCAGGTATTTTACTGTATATGAAGCGTATGGTATTTTTTATGCTGACAATATATTAAAATTGTGTAAAATTAGTTAGATAAATAATTATACTAAGAGTTTGAAACATTTAATTGAATTAAAGTTTCAGATCATATTAAAAGATTTTGTGGGGATACTAAAAATACTTCAAAAATGCAATAGGATTTCACGCTATAGTAAAATTATTGTACATACTGTCTACGTTGGCTAGCAGCCACCACTATCAGAGTGGAACTGGTTATATGTTGTGTTGATGTTGGATTATTGATCGGTTAGTCTGGTGGGAAGTGACATATTTTGTAGGTCATGGATCAACTGATACGTGGGATTATGTTCGTCAATGTGTGGTTCTGGAATGAGCTTTTGTGATGGTGGTATGACTGGATGTTCAAATGGTATTAATAGTGTGGTTTTGTTGATATGTTTTAGTAAGGTCATGGTGTCGTTAATGGGAACGTATTCGTGATTGTTGTTTAGGATTTGTAACGCATATGCTGATTGAGGGTCGTTGTGTTTTATACCATAATTATATTATATGTTCCTGATACCTGTGTTCAAGTTTGCGTCTTGTCTGTCCGATGTACGATATTTTGCATGTGTTACATATACGTTTTTAGATTCCACTTTTGTCCCGTTCTTGTGTATGGTTTAATATTTTTGGATTTTTGAGTTGTAAGTTGTTCTTAAAAGATATTCCCACATTTGCGTGCTTGAATAAGTTGGTGAATTTTTCTTATTATTGGGTTGTAATATGTAATATGCTGCATATACAGTAAAATGCCGCCTGATGATGAATTGTTAATCTATTCGAAACATGCAGAGGATTGTTATTGAAATAAATTAAGAGGGAAAAGTACATCTTGTGTGCCCTTATTATGTAAAAAGTAACAGTGGATCATTTTCTGCTAACTTTTGCCTGTGGAATGTCAGTTCAAAGTGTCTGTCAATAATCAGCCACCATTCTTCGACTCTACTTGCCTTCATACTGCTTTTCCAAGGCGTAAATATCCTGCTGAAATTACTATTAGTGCTCGTTGCTCAATGCCTCGAGTTTTCTGAGAAGAAGTGCAAATGAGAGTGTAAGAAACGCACTTTAAAGACGTAATACACCCCATACATTTGTAGGATTCTGCATAATCAGTCACCAAATCGCGACAGTTCCCTGCCTTATGATTGCCCCCCCCCCAAACCTGGTAGTGACATTTTGCAATGACTCCCCATGCAGCGTTCTCCTCTTCACTTAGCTGGTCTTCAAAATTCACGTCCTGTGATAACTCTCTAACTCTCTTAATTGCCGTCAAACAAAATCAACTTCTTTTATTTTAGCATCACTAATCGTAGGAAACTTATTTCACAAAACCGCAAATACTGTGTTATTTAGTTCCACTGCCTTCAGGAAATCTTCTTATAAGTCCAAGTTTGATGTGCAACTGAAGCAAACAGACATCTTCATGGTTTATCATCATCATCATTATCATCGTCGACCTCTAACCAACATGTAGTTGGACCAACTGTTTTCCCGTTCCAGTCTCACACGTCTACAAGTCTTTTTAATGGTCTCCCGTGGTTCCTTCTGCCTTTTGGTCTGAAGTTTCATATTACCATCGGTAATCTATTACCAGAAATTTTGTTGAAATGTTGCGAAATACAACTTCATTATTTCAGCATTTTGTTCAAATTTGGGGCTATATTGAGTTCCTTTGCAATTTATGCGCTTTTTATACATACTGTCCAAATGTATCTTTGTAAGATATGATATGATATATGATATAATATGATACGATATGAAACGATACGATACGATATGATATAATATTATATGATATGACATGATAAGATAAGATACGATATGATATGATATGATATGATATGGTACGATATAATGCGATATATGATGAAATATGATATGATTCTATATGATATGATACGATATGACATGTTAAGATACGATACGATATATGATATGATATGGTATGATATGATATGATTAGATATATGATATGATATATGACATGACATGATATGATATATGATATGATATGTTATGATATGATGTGACGTGGCGTGGTGTGACGTGATATGATATGATATGGTATGATAAGATATGGTATGATACGATATGTGATATGATATTAAACGATACGATATGATATTATATGGTATGATATGATATTGTGATATGATGTATTATGATATGATATATGATATGATGTGATGTGATTTGATGTGGTGTGACGTGACGTGACGTGACGTGGCGTGGCGTGACGTGACGTAATATGATATGATATGATGATATGATATGATACGATACGATATATGATACGAAATATTATGCTATGATATGATGTGATATGATGTGTTGTGATGTGATGTTACGTGACGTGATGTGACGTAACGTGACGTGACGTGGCATGCTATGATGTGATATGATATGATACGATAAGTTGTTTTAACTGCCATTGGGTTGACACCTGGTGACGGTACTGCAGTAAACATTTACACACAAACAATACACAGAACATCACAAAAGAAACGTAATACACAGAACATAAAACACATAATGGAAATATACAATTTATAATATTATACAGAAGCATATAAACCTACAACCATATATACGATGATAAAAAATGGAACTAAAAGAACGCCAAGGTTTAGCACATCAACACTACATTCCCACCCCCCACCCCTTCCCATGGTCCCAATGTTACACGTGTTTCATTACCCTGGTCTTCTAAAACCCTTCCTCCTTTTTCACAAGTTTTTCAGTCCACATTATCAAGTTCTTTTCGTCTTCCGGCTCTGTACGCAGTAAGATGACAATGCAGTAACTTTTAGCCCCACCAATACTTTTATTTTCTGTTTTTCTAACTATTATAAATTTGAAATTACTTTTACTTATTTCTTCTTTGTTCTGGTCTTCTAATCTCCTTTCTCTTTTAATTTGTCCATGTCCTTTACTCCACAATTTGTCTCTGGCATCTCCCGTCTCTGCACGTGGTCTATTTCATCGTGCTGTGTGGCTGAACTACGATTTCACCCCCTCCCCCCCAACTTCCTGCCGCTTAATTTGGATTTATCTACTTATTAATAATATATTTCGCGTTCTTCCATTTCTCTTTCTCAACTTTTCCTCAAAGAGATGTTCTCGTGGGTTTCCATACCACAAAAGTTAGAATTTCATCTCTCACGAAACATGTCTCTACAAAACAGAGCTCACTACCACACACCACCGTCCCTCCCAAATAAGTACAACTACACTTATTCGGACACTGGTTATCCGGATGGCCAATTTATGGATCGGCTTGGCTTTTCCGGTAAATTTGTCGAGAATTCTACAAAATAAATTTGTATTTAAATTACCAGTTATCGGATTAAGCAGAGTAAAGTGTTATGGCTGCTAGAACTACAAATCAAGCGAGGTCGAAAAGTTTAGACGTAGGTACGTACACTAAATAACAACAGCCGAAATTTCAAACTCCAATGCAGGCTATTTTCAAAGAAATATATTCCTATCCGGGTTTTCTGCACATCCGGATTCTCTTTACCAGTTAATCCGAAAAAGAGGAGTTCTACTGTAGTGGCTTTAACCGTACAGGTTAGCACCACGCTACTGAGAAAATATCACCAACCACAAAATATATCACCGCCCAAACAAAGTATCACGGTCCCACTACATACTACAGCCCACAGAACATAACACAAAACACACAAAATATCACAGCCAAAGCAACATATCACAGCCCACACAATATATCAACGCCACACAACGTATCACCAATCAAAAAATATATCAAAGCCCAAACAACATATCACCGCCCACACAAAATAAGACACCAGAAACATCAACGCCTCAAACAAAGTATCACGGCCCACACAAAATATCATCGCCCAAACAAAATATCATAGCCCACAAAATATATCACCGCCCACACAACATATCACCCACCACACAATATATCACCGCCCACACAATATATCACCGCCCACACAAAATATTACCGCCCAAATAAAATATCACCGCCCACACAACACATCACCGCCCACACGACATAACACCACGCACAAAATACACAAACGCCCACAAAACATATCACAGCCACACAACATATCACCGCACACACAAAACATTACCGCCCACACATCATATCACCACCCACACAGCATATCACTGCACAAACAAAATATCACCGCCCACACAACACATCACAGATCACACATCATATCACAGACCACACAACACACAGAGCATATCACTGTCCACACGATATATAACCGCCCAAACAACATATCGCCGCCACACAACATATCACCGCCAACAGAACATATCACGGCCCACACCTAAATTACCGCCCACACTACATACCAAAACTCAAAAAAATATCACCGTCCACACAAAATGACACCGACCAAACATCATATTACCGACCACACAACACACAGAGCATATCATCGCATACAAGATATATAACGGCCCACAAAATATATCACCGCCCACAAAACATATCACAGTTCACACAACATATCACCGCCCACACAACATATCACAGCACACACAATATAAACCGCGAAAAAAAAATCACCGCCCACACATCATATCATCGCCCACATAAAATATCACCGCTCAAACATCATACAACAGCCCATACAACTTATGCCCACCCACACAACATTTTACCGCCCACACAACACACAAAATATATCACCGCCCACAAAGCATATCATCGTCCACACAACATATCAACGCCCACACAATATATCATAGCCCATACAAAATATCACTGAACACAGTATATATTTTCGCCCGCACAAGACACACAACATATAACCGCCCACACAATATATCACAACCCACACAACGTAACACCGCCTACACAAATTATCAGCGGCCACAAACCGTATCACCGCCCAAATATTACATAACCGCCCACAAAATTTGTCACCGCCCAAACAAAAAATCACCGCCCACACCACACACACAACATATCACCGCCCACACAACATATTTTATCCCACACACATACCACCGTCCACTCGACGTATGGCCGCCCACACAACATACCACCGCCAACAAAACATATCACCACCCACATAAAATACCACGGCCCACAAAACATATCATCGCCCACACAATATATCACCGCCCACAAAAAATATCACCGCCCACAAAACATATCAACGCCCACACAATATATCACCGCCCACAAAACATCACCGCCCAAAAAGCATACCACCGCCCACAAAACACATCACCGCCCACACAACATATCACCGCCCACACAATATACCTCTGACCTCACAACATATAACCGCCACAAAACATACCAATGTCCTCATAACAAATCACCGTCCACACAACATACCACCGCCAACACAGCTTATCACCGCCCACACAATATATCGCCGCACACAAAATATTTCACCGACCACAAAACATATCACCGCCCACACAAAATATCATCGCACACACAACATATCACTGCCCACACAACACATCATCACCGACAAACATATCACCACCCACACAATATATCACCGCCCACAAAACATGTAACAGAACAAACAAAACATCACGGCCCACACAAAATATCACCGTCCACACAACACACAGAACATATCACCGACCACACGACATATAACCGCCCACACAACACATCACGGCACAAAAAACATATTACCGCCCACACTACATATCACGGTCCACACAAAATATCACCGCCCACACCACATATCATCGCAACACCACATATCACCGCCCACACAACACATCTCCGCTCACACAACATATCACATCCCACACACATACCACAGTCCAAACAACATACCACCGCACACACAACATATCACCGCCCAAAAAACATATCACCTCCCACAAAACATATCATCGCCCAAACAACATACCACCGCCCGCAAAACATATCACCGCCCACACAACATATCAGCGTCCACAAAATATATCACCGCCCACAAAACATATCACCGCCCACACAAAATACAACTGCCCAAAAAAGATATCACCGTACCCAAAACAAATAACCGCCCACACAATACATAACCGCCCACACAAAATATCACACCACACACACATATCACCGACCACACAACATATCACATCCCACACACATACCACCGTCCACACAACATATCACCGCCCACACAACATATCACCTCCCAAAAAACATATCACTGCCCACAAAACATATCACCACTCACACAACATATCACCGCGTACAAAACATATCACCGCCCACACACCATATCACCGCCCACAAAATATATCACCGCCCACACAACATATCAGCGCCCACAAAATATATCACCGCCCACAAAACATATCACCGCCCACACCAAATATCACTGCCCAAAAAAGATATCAACGCCCACACAACATATAACCGCCCACAGTACATATCACCGCACAAACAAAATATCACCGACCACACAAAATATCACCGCCCACACATCATAACACCGACCACAAAGCACACAGAGCATATCACCTTACACACGATATATAACCGTCCAAACAACATATCACCGCTATACAACATATCACAGCCCACACAACACATCACCGCCCAAACAACATATCACGGCCCATAAAACATATTACCGCCCACACTACATATCACCGCTCAAACAAAATATCAGCGCCCACTAAATATCACCGAACAAACAAAATATCAGCGCCCACTAAATATCACCGAACAAACAAAATATCAGCGCCCACTAAATATCACCGCCCACACGAACACAAAGCATAATACCTTCCACACGATATATAATGGCCTACGCAATTTAATTCCGTCCACACATCATATCATCGCCCACACAAAATATAACCGCCCAGACAACATGCAACAGTCCATACAACTTATCATCGCCCACACAACATATCACCGACCACATAACATATCACCACCCACATAAAATATCACAACCCATAAAATATATTACCGCCCAAACAAAACGCACATTATATCACCGCCCACAAAGCATATCAGCTCCCACACAACATATCACCGCCCACACTACATATCACCGCCCGCACAACACACACAAAATTTAACCGCCCACACAACATATCACACCCCACACAACATATCACCGCCCACACAACATATCACCGCCCACACAAATTATCACCTGCCACAAAACGTATCACCGCCCAAACATTATACCACCGCCCACACAACATAACACCGCCCACTCCACACACACAACATATCACCGCCCACACAACATATCACCTCCCACACAATATATAACCGCCACACAACATATCACCGCCCACACAACATATTACCGCCCACACAACATATTACCGCCCACAAAAATATCACTGCCCACAAAACATATCACCGCCCACACAATATATCACCGCCCATGAAATATATCGCCGTCCACAAAACATATCACCGCCTACACAGCATATCACCACCCACAAAACATATCACCGCCAACACAATATATCACCGCCCACAAAGCATATCACCGCCCACAAAACATATAACCGCCCACAAAACATATCACCGCCCAGACAAATCATCACCGCTCACACACCATACCACCGCCCACACAACATATCGCCACCACACAACATATCACCGCCCACACAATATATCACCGCCCACATAACTTATCACGACACACACAACACATTACTTCCCACACTACATATTACCGCCCAAACCAAATATCACCGCCCACACAAAATATCACCGCCCACATAAATTATCACCGCCCACACTTCATATCACCGACCACACAACACAGAGAGCATATTACCTTCATCACGATATATATATACGCCCACACAACATATCACCGCCCACAAAACACATCACCGCCCAAACAACATATCACCGCCCACACAACACACCACCGCCCCTACAACATATCACCGCCACATAACATATCACCGCCCACACAACACATCACCGCCCACACAACATACCACTACCCACACAAAATATTACCGCCCACACAACATATCAACGCCACACAACATATCACCGCCCACACAACACATCACCGCCCACACAACATATCACCACCCACACAACACATTACCGCCCACACTACATATCACCGCCCACACAAAATATCACCGCCCACACAACATATCACCGCCCACACATCATAGCACATCTCACACAACATATCACCACGCACACAACATATCTCTGCCCACACAACACATACATCATATCATCGCCCACACAAAATATCACCGCCCACACAACATACAACAGCCCATACAAATTATCACCGCCCCCACAACATATCACCGCCCACACAACATATCACAACCCACACAACATATCACCACCCACACAACATATCCGACACACACAACATATTACCGCCCACACAACACACACAACATATCACCACCCACACAACATATCACCACACACACAACATATTACCGCCCACATAACACACAATATATCACCGCCCACAAAGCATATCACCGCCCACACAACATATCTCCGCCCACACAACGTATCACCGCTCACACAACATATCACAGCCCATACAACATATCACCGCCCACACTATATATCACCGCCCACACAACACACATAACATATAACCGCCCACACACCGTATCACACCTCACACAATATATCACCACCCACATAAATTATCTCCTGCCACACAACGTATCACGGCCCACGCATTAAATCACCGCCCACATAATATATCACCGTCCACACAACGTATCACCGCCCACACATTATATCACCGCCCACACAACATATCTTATCCCACACACATATCACCGTCCACACAACATATCACCGTCCTCACAACATATCACAGCCCACACAACATATCACCGCCCACACAACATATCACCGCCCACACAATCTATCACCGCAGCAAACCAAAAACACCAAAATGAAATTTAACGGCAGAAAATAAATCGAACCGCGACTGACTTATGGGATTAAATTATGCGGCTAATGGAATTGAAAATAATTGTTAAGTTTCAGGACAGAATGTGCAAAAAATAAAGTGAGGATCGTTTGCGCTGCGAATATTCGGCCAGTAGAAAGGCAACTTTGTAGAAGCAATAGGACAGGCAAGGTATTTTGCCTCGTAATAAAATACTGGTGCAGAATTTTGGAAAAGAACTCCAGGGAACCGTAACAAGCTATTATGAGTGACAGGAAATCTGCTATTTGAAAGCCGGAGAAAGCTGATTAATACGTAAGACTGAACTGAGTTACATCCGGCAATATCAGGAGAACAGGAGATTCAACCCAGGAGATATAACACAAAACACCAAAGTATAAAACTCGACAAAACGACGACATACTGAGACAGAATGATGTCACTAACATCGAAGGAACTAGGTCATTAATATCCTACTGAGTAATATAAATGAGCGGGGGAATGGTGGCAGAAGAGTTTGGACAAATAAATTTATTCAAATAATTCAGTTCAATGGTGAATACTGACAACTGCATTGAGGAGGAATTTAAAGAAATAATAGCTGCAGGGAATAGGGCATACATTGTTCACAATAGGGCACACAGTGTTCACAATATGGCATACCATGTTCAAAATAGGGCATACCATGTTCAAAATAGGGCATAACGTGTTCTTAATAGGGCATACCGTGTTCAAAATAGGGCATGCCATGTTCACAATAGGGCATGCCATGTTCACAATAGGGCATAACGTGTTCACGTTAGGGCATGCCATGTTCAAATAAAACTATTTTCATCAAAATTAATACCCCGAAACTTTGAACTACAGCTTTATAACCCGTTAATTCGCCCAACAGTAACTTGTGCCTCCGAAACATGAGTGCTTAAGGAAAATGTGATAAATAAACTGATGATTTTCGAAAGAAGGATCATGAGGAAATTATTTGGTCCTACAAGAACAGATTATGGCTACTGGAGGATTAAAACTGATCAAGAAATAAACGACATATTAAAAGGAAAATATAATTTGGTTTATTAAGAAACAAAGATTAAACTGGTTAGGCCATGTTGAAAGCATGGCTGAGGATAATATTGTGCAGAAGATCAAGAGATGGAATCCCATGTTTAAAAGACCAATTGGAAGACCTATAACACGTTGGGAAGATGACTTTTGGAAGATATAAAGAGCATAAACTTAAGGATTTGGAAGAAAGTAGCACAGATTAGAGATAGTTGGAAGAAAGTGGTTGAGCAAGCCAGAACCTTATATAGGTTGTAGTGCTTTATAAGAAGAAGAAGGAGAAAAAGAAGACGTAGAAGAAGAAGGAAAAGAAGAAGAAGATGGGCGAATGGGGAATATTTAACACATTTTATAATTCTGTCCACAGCCTGATGATGGCTACGATAGAGGAGACGAAACATGTAGTTGTGATTTGTAAAATAATTGTTGTGTATCTGTCTGACTGTCTACACTTTTACATAATCAGAACACAACAGGGAAGCCTTATCTTTAGAATGACAAAGGACAAATTCAAGGTATAGATTCGGAGACCGGAAACTGAATACTGCGGAGGGGGGTGGAAGGAGAAAATGTCCCCTAAACATGTGGAATGAGAGTTCATTTGGGAATGTTGCAGAATCGAAGTAAAGAAAATAAGAAAGCCGATCCCGGGGGCCAAGCGGTCTAAGACGTGGGTCTGCAGCCGCTCGATTGCTGGGATTGCGGGTTCGAATCCCGCAGGATGCATGGATGTTCCTCATGTGAGTCTTGTGTGTAGTAAGGTAGAGGTCTTTTCAACGAGCCGATCCCTCCTCCACAGGATTCCTACCAAATGTGTGTGTGTGTGTGTGTGTGTGTGTGTGTGTGTGGGGTGTGTGTGTGTGG
>Ga0123354_10017747_pt1 | contig 11152 bp, 6 predicted proteins | sample TergutLab28metaG_2_FD_97872 | JGI IMG/M metagenome (GOLD analysis project Ga0123354, IMG submission 97872) | Labiotermes labralis P4 segment gut microbial communities from Petit-Saut dam, French Guiana - Lab288 P4 | ecosystem: Host-associated > Arthropoda: Insects > Digestive system > Gut ... | reverse complement strand
TGTGATGGAAACAACTACATGTTTCGGCCTGTATTGGCCATCATCAGGTTGTCTAGGGAACTTAAGGGCTAGCTATATGCATGTGCGCGCGCGTGGTGTAGAGATCTCTACATACGCATAGCTGTTTTGATTCGGTTTGTCAAGCTATGCGTATGTAGAGAGCTCTACACCACGCGCGCACATGCATATAGCTAGCCCTTAAGTTCCCTAGACAACCTGATGACGGTCAATACAGGCCGAAACATGTAGTTGTTTCCATCACAGTCATTAAATACACCTCAGTGATTAAGTTGTGTTTGACTACATACCTTTTCCTAGTACTGAATTCTTTTCACAGACCTGGCTGTGGTACCGAAACAAGAGACTCCTCTGTTTACTGGGACACTGCTGCTAAGTTCCTGTAACCATACCATACTCCGGCAACTTATTTATTCCATGGAACAGGTTCCGTCTTGAGAAGTTAACTGCTTTTCAGATAGTCAAGAAATTCTCAGCACTTTATGGAACCCGGAGGTTCATTACCGCACTCACAAGTGCCCGCCACCTGTCCCTATCCTGAGCCAGATCGATCCAGTCCATACCCCCACATCCCAATTCCTGAATATCCATCTTAATATTATCCTCCCACCTACGCCTGGGCTGCTGTAAGTGAACCTGCCCTATACAGGTTCCTGACATTCCACGTACCAAATCTCATGTCCCTTTTGCGTTGCTTAGGTCGTACCAAAGTATCAGTCCAGGTTCGAAGTTTACTGTTTGACTGTTTCGTAACATAAGCTTTAACGCTGAGGAGTTGTCAACACCTCGCCATACCCCCAAGCTGGAGGACCACCCCTTTTCGGCTGTCCGCGACTTATTCAATATATGCACAGCTACCCTCCATATCGGAGGCCGTTCCTCCATCCGCAACCTGAGGACGCGCCATGCCGTGGTGACAGGGACCCACTTATCACGGCACTATGGCAACATCATTTCACAAACGTTCCGCAAGTGTCACACTGGCGAACAATGACGACACTTCCGTCCTATCGACTGCCAATCCCGCACACGCAAAGGCGAACGAGCAACTGCACGTCTACACCGAGCGATTTCCGTTCGCGGTGCCACGTCACACCATCAGCAAGCTAGCAGCGGAAAAATAAAATGTTAGCGTGTTCGCTTTCAGTTCGTGTGTGTCGGTTGCTGCGCTCTGTTAACGAGAAGCCCTCATACCAAGGCTTACGGTGCTCATGCAGCGTAACGATGGGACACATTTATCAATGGATGGCGGGGTGCAGGGGTTAATTTAAAATAGTTTCGCGGTTCCTTTTAACGACGCTGTCCGACAGAGGGGAACTGCATACAGGACTTGGGTGATACAGGCCACTTGAGAATCTACGCGCATATGTGAGCATTAAAACACAACGTAAAGAAACAGGATCGGTTGGTGCGGAGTGGACTGATGTGGCTCAGGACAGGGACACGTAACGAGTTCTTGTGACCAAGGCAATGAACCTTTCGGTTCCACACAATACGGGGAATATCTTGACTAGATGAGGACCTCTCATACTAGTAAACAAAAGAAATATAAATCAAGTCAATACACAACTTTGGATATTTAATTATCGACATGTTTGGGCTATAAAAGCCATCTTCAGTATAAATACAAAATCATATAGTAAATATATATTACAATGCCATGATTTTTTATTCGACCTGAATATGCCTTTAATGGCCGAAACATGTCGCTGATCGTTAACTATAAACAAAGTTGTGCATATTTGTTTTGTTTAGTGGTATATTTAAAACACAACGGGGATTCTTTGCCTTTATAAAAGGGGTGGGGGTGGGGGCTCTTGGTTTCTCAGGAAGAACTCTGCTCCATGGAGTTGCTATGTTTCGGGCCAGCATCATCGCATGTAGTTGACTCCAGCTGAAATGTGATAGCACACGGTTTCGCACTGGAGGGGAAGTGAAGGGGAAACTGGCGAATGGAGTGGGTAGCCAATACCCTTTACACTATCTCGGAACATGGTGTATCCAGCATTACTACCGCTGATGCGCACACTTCGGCTGCCAACAGTCGACTGAACTGACGCCCCCGCCGATTTAAATGGACTAGTCCGTTTCGCCGAAAGACGAAATATGGTTTGTGCGAGTGCGCCATCACATTTCAACCGACCTCTAACACTGTTCCAGTGAGGCACAAATATTCCAAAAATTAAATCTGTGGAGCAAACGTCCTTCTTCGGAAGCTAAAGGTGGGTCCACACTTGTAACGTTACGCGGTAACGTCACAAATGTGGACCCAACTTAACACGTCCTAGTCAAGAAATCCCCCGCATTTCATTACATCCGAATGTTCATAAACGCTCTCAAAACAACCCCCCACCTGTCCCTATCCTGAGCCACAGCAATCCAGTTCATGCCTCCCCATCCAACGTCTAAAAGATCTATTTCAATATCCCCCCCCCCCAATCTACACCTCATACCCACAATACGTGCTACATGCCCACCAGTCTCATTCTTCAGTATTTCAATACATTTCAGAAGTTCGTAGGGCGGACGGCCTGGGCAAGTGCCGGGCTGGCCGGGCCCTCAGACCGGTCTTGCCATTAAATCCCTCTACTTGAAACATAAGGAAAACTGTACAAAACACTGAGCCCCAGTAAAACAGTATGCCCAACCACAAACACCAACAAGGTGCTAGTACATCCACCAATCACACAACCATCACCGCGTTTTCTTGAAACCGAACACCAAAACCACAACGAACCTAAATATAGGTACCAAATGTCACAGAACTTGACCAAGAACACACTGTGGCCACGGATATATACAGGCACGCTGTAAGCGGGCATCCAATCTACCATAAATTGCGAGCTGAATTATGAACACGACAGTACTTCGGCGATATAAAACACGTCAAACACAGCCACATAAACATGTTTAAAAAACCATACAGCTGCGACCTGAACGATCAGCCTTGACATCAAACGACAGCACGCCAACGCTAGAACAATGCGTAAATATAACGGGACCAAGCTACAAAATTTTACAAATACCAAACATTTCTTTGAAGACGTGCTGGCAAACAACAAACACCCATATATGAGGAAAACATAAACTGGAACCGCTTATGCGTCCTGACGTATTGTAACGTCGAAAGGTCTGTTAAAGAAAAACCAAAACACCCCCACAAACATGAATACGAAAACCAGTACATAGTGAGGTTGCACTTGACGGGAGGGATAGTTCATGAAGACCTCGCATAAATCCAAACTCGTGAAATCATGTAATTCGAGACTAGCCTTTCCACACGACCAAATGTACAACGTGGGGGGGGGGGGTGCGTTCTCGGAGCGCACGCATATACAACCACTGACGCGTACTGTTGCTTTCAAATACACTTCTAAAGCACAATACAAACAAACAATGAAAGCTAATCAAAAGAAAATTTATTAATCAATTCAGTACACTGCCTTGAAAAATAAAAAATAAAAAAAATCAACATATTACAACAACAATGACGGAAGGAGAGACGCGAAGGACTCCTAATTAGTACGTGCTATCTCCCCACTTATTCTGTTTTTACTTTTCTGCATTTACGTGATTCTAAAATCTTGTGCATAAAATTGCGAAGGACTCCTAATTAGTACGTGCTATCTCTCCACTTATTCTGTTTTTACTTTTCTGCATTTACGTGATTCTAAAATCTTGTGCATAAAATAAGTCTTTAACAATTTTACATCACACTATTTCGAATTCGAATAAAATACGGCAGCAATGTACAGCCAAAAAAAAAATTATATTAAAAAAAACTTAATTTGTCTTCTACGTACTGGCGAAAAGATATACGACATTGTGGTTCTCAAGACGACAACTACGAAACCCGCCTACTGGGGGGTCTGATACCATGTACTCCGGCAGAATCTCAATCTTAACGCCTTTTAGTCCGGATCCTTTCAAACGCTGACAGGTGTCTACCACTCTACAGAGCGCCACCACGCAGAAAACAGCTAAATTCTTGTCACCTTCATCGTGTTATAATAAAGAAAATTAAGTCATGAAATATCCCTGGCGTGTTCGTTCTGAAGTCATTAGAATTTAAATTCGTGATCACTTTCCGGAAAAACCACAGCGTATCTCAATACAAGGTACGGATCAACATATTAACAAACACATGCACTAAATGAAACACAATAAAGCAAAAAAAAAATCACAAAATACAATTCATGTTATCAACTCTTACATGTTTCGGCACCGGAGTGCTATTTTCTGGTAGTCTACTAAAACAAGGTAACACAAGTACTGATCGCCCACGCTGTCATAACGAAAATATTCAAATACTAGAATTCAAGAACACACAAGGATCGACAAATATAAATCCAACATGCCATGACACCAAAGCTCTATGACAGCCTATTCCAGTAAAGACTCGAAGCTCTTTATATTTTGTCTGCAGTATTTATTCAAACATCTCCCTCGATGTATGTAACCCAGAGGGATCTCGTCAGACAGGGCGTGGGATGTAGGGTACTCCAGTGACGAAACGTGCAGGAGCTGATACCGTGAATTCTACTTTATATTTCACGATTTGTGTATGACTGTATTTCGTACATTTGTGCATTTGTACATTTGTTGGTGGTGGGCCCGGTAGCGCAGTCGGTATAGCGACTGCGCTACGGGATGGACGGTCAGGGATCGAAACCCGGTGGGGACGAGACTTTCCGCCTGTCCAGACCGGCCCTGCGGCCCACCCAGCCTCCTGTATAATGGGTACCGGGTCTTCCCCGGGGGTAAAGTGCGGCCGGGGCGTGCTGCTGACCACTCACCCCCTTCTAGTGCCGCGGTATTGGAAGAGTACAGCTATACCTCTACCCACCTTCCGGCCCACACCGGGCCTGAAACGGGATCACTTTACTTCACTTTACGTTTGTTGGCTAACAACTGAATAAAAGGAATATACACTGCATGAGTAACAAAATTCACATGTTATACGTCTTATACGTAGCCTAGCAACCGACATACAATCACCGTCGTGATTAGTTAAGCGCTGGAGATTAAAAACGCTATTGCTTACGTATCGATGCTCGAAGCTCAACTGTTGGTTCAGCCTCAGTTCGTATCTCATACGGCGTACATTCTGTTTCAGTTCGTATGGCCTCAGCGCGAATATTAATCGGAACAGAATTCGTCTCAATTATGACGACTAGTCGTGGCGGGAGATCATACCCGAACGCAGAGCTTCATTATTTCCGCGCGCTTTTAACCAACACAATCCCAAATTTGAAATTTCAGGAAAACCCGCCGCTATACATGTGCACGGACAGACGGATATAACGAAGGTAACGATGCTTTCTGCTGGCAAATGCACCGAAAATGACAGACCGAAATACTGACGAAAGCATCGTACAGCCAAGAATTCAAAGATAATTAGAACTACCTTTGCGGAATGAAAATGACGCCACGTGGTCTGAGATTCCTCGCAGATGTTCACACGGCGCCAGGCTTTTGTTCGAGGTGATGAATCTGCCGTCTGGATACTGACCAGCGAATCAAGAGCTGTCTAGCGATGCAGCGAGGGAACAGGCTGAAGGTATGCAAGGAGCATGACGCAGCAAAAAGCGTAGTTTTCTTTCTTTCGGGAAACTGTTTTCTGAACCATGAGAAGCAGAGCGAGACAGAGAGAGATTGCAGCAACTGAAGGACAATACCGGACATCAAACCCAGGTACTGACTTTGTAAAGAAAGAGTTGTGGAATAAAGACCGTACAGAGCATTGTGCGAAATTGGACAGCAGGGAATTGATGGTTTTAATAACAGAAGCACCAGTGGTGTTCGAACAGACGACGTTTTTTATAAGACGCAACACATGACCGGTCACGTTACATGGTAACATCTTTCCCAAGTAGCAACAGACGCATCAGGGCAGTTTGGAACAAAATTACAACAGCTGGCGAATTACAGCCTTCTGCAGAGTCACAATCAGTAACGCATTCAGTTTCAAAATGTACTGATCAACTCGTACCCACAAAACATGTGCTGTCCGGTTTCATTAACCATATTAAGCCTATTAATTCTTCTATATACCAAGAGGAATCACATATTAATACATTCTACATTACGCCCCAGAGCGTACTTACACGGTTTGTAGAGATCTCGAAACAACAATACAGGCAACGTAACCGTAACGTAACACTCCAGCGCGTTCGCGTAATGACTGTCGCCGTGGAAAAACAATAAGTATTACGTATTCTGAGTGCGTGTCTGTAGCATTAAGCATCCAGAATGCAAAGCGCATGCGCGGTGTCAAATTGTCATCTGACCTGCTCTACCGCATTTTTCCACAGTCTCAAAAACGGTATGATTTTTTTTAAAGTTATTGAACATAAAATGTGTTCTGATTTCCTGCACTTGTGTCTGACACACACACACAAACACACACACACACACACCTCACTGCAAGAAGAATCCAGCGAGATACTGTCATAAATGTACATAGGTCTTCACGTACAGTGCCCGTTTTTTTTGTCCGATTTTAATTCAATGTTAATAAAAATCCAAACCAGAAGCAACAGTATGCAGATATTTATTTACTGCAAAGTCACTGTACATGTTTCGGGTGTCACAGCACCCATCATCAGGAGTACCAAAAACTGTAACCGCAGCCTCCGGTAAAAGATCATAATATTGATACAGCTACTTCCCTCCAACCGGGCCACGTTGGAGGGAAGTAGCTTTACCGGAGGCTGCGGTTACCATTTTTAGTACTCCTGATGATGGGTGCTGTGACACCCGAAACATGTAGAGTGACTTTGCAGTAAATAAATATCTACATACTGTTGCATCTGGTTGGATTTTTATTAACATTGAATTACGATGCACGGAACCATGAGCTTAAAATTTTAATCAAACTTATCACACTTGAATTTTCCCGACAGATTTTCGGGAGAAAAAAAATACTCAAATATCGAATTTCATTCAAATCCGTTCAGTGGGAGCCCACATGTTCCGTATATACGGGCAGACACAGACAGACAGACATACACACGTGATGATGCTAATTACAGCTTTTCGCAATTTGGCGAAATCGCCTTAAAAACGGCCAATTCCCCCCATAATATCGACTGGTATTTATAACTACGGCGGAATGTATTTACTGTGCGGTACGAACTAATCTTCAGATATACTTGACATTAACCCCAGCATGTAGAAGGTTAATAATTCTGAAACGCCAATCCTTCTTTCTACAGGAACAGAACACTCAGCTTCAGAATGACTGAAGCATATCTGTGCTGATTACATCAACATTCACATAATTACAAACAGTAAGGACCAAATACGCACGGCAAAAGGCTATTTTTTCCCCCGACGCTACAGCCCCCGGTGGGCCAGGGCCTCCTCGTTACCGAGTCCACACGATCACATTCGCACTCAAGACACACCACACTTGGTAGGGCTCCTCTGGACCAACGATCAGCCCAACGCTGAGACCTCTACCTGACAACACCACGCAACACTCACAAGAGTCAGACGCCCATGACCCCTGCGGGATTCCAACCCGCAACTCCAGCAAGCCAGCTGCCGCAGCCCCACACCTTAGACCCAGCAGCCACTGGGATCGGCAGCACGAAGTTACTACCGTAGTCTACACAGCAGTATGAGCATCTACTCACACGACACTGTGCCAACAGTCTGTCTATACGTAGCAATGAATTGCTAGCAGTTACGAATCAGGCCACGTGGTGGCAAAAATAAATACGAATGAGGAATACATACCCCTTCTTCAACTTGTATTACGGTCAAACCTTTTCAAGAAATGTTACACACAATGCACGTACCGATTCGGCAAGACCGCGATTTCTAATGTTCCTGAGGCTTAAATAAGAAGTGGACAGCGGAATGCTTTACTGTGGACACTGCAGCAGGACACAAGATTCAAACAGATTCCCGTTAGTTGCAAACGGGCTTTGTACTATGCACACATCGCAACTGTCTAAGCTGCTGTAAAAGACGCCCAATTCTTCACACTAGCTGTATCTCCTAAACAGGCAGATTGGGGGAATGGTCTCGGCCAAGTGTCTTTTAAAACTAAACAGAACTACATGCCCTAGAACACCAAATGCCGAGATCAGGACTGGCTGGAGCTATACCTACACTCTCTCCCATACGCCTGCACGGAATGCACACATGAAATTAACCTTTTACATGAACCAGACATGCTACTGCATAAACCAACGAGTGGAGAGTTTGAATCATGCAATAGGCCTAAAGATACCTAAAACTGCAGTACCTAGCCCACAGTAAACACCGTGTCTCGTTACGAAATCTTCCAAGTTAAGTGAAATAATACCAATTCATTCCGCGAATCAAAAGAAATGCTAAACTAACGGCCTGTGGGTAAAATGCAGTTCCTATAACTCAGCAAGCAGGCGGAAAGAGGCAGAGGTAAATCTGTCCCTGTGCTGAATACAGCGTCAGGTCAAGAAGACATACGGGAAATTGGAGGTACATGTCCGCGCATTTCGGTAGCTCCACACTCCGCTCTCGTTCCGGGTAGAACGATCTCTGTACCCACTGGACAGGCGGTTTAAATGACTCCGGAGCTCGTCTCGCCAGTTTAAAGAAACGCCAACCTTGTACCACTGCAGGAAATCAAGCCGCTACCCCTTGGGTCTTTAAACCCATACACCGACTACGCCGGCGATGAACAAAAATGTGGCTCCCGAGGCTCGTGCGTTCCTTCCGTCGTTGCAACGCGGCCAAGAAGCCGATTTCAGAAACACGAAACAAAAAAAATGTATGAAATTTGGCAAATAGTTACTTTATCCGCCATCACACAAAAATATTCTACAGTTGCACGTTACATTACTGACGATATAACTAACACATTTTTATACCAAAATATAAACAGAAGTTCTGTCTCACGTAATAGTTATTACAGAGCTGCTTCACTTCGCTGCTTTGGGGATTACGTAACGGAAACTGATGTGCTGGCTAAATGCAAGCACTTGACAACGTACCAAGTGGCTCGAAGTTCTTCTGTCATACAAATCTCAACCTCTTTCATAACCTCCGTTTTCTCGATAAGTCTACGAATTTAAATTTTTCATACTTAATAATATTCTATTTCAAATACGTTTAAACGCCTAAATATTGGTACAACTAATGACAGGGTGTTACCATTAATATGTGAAATCTGTAGATATTATTCATAACGTGACCCGCAAACGATTTTTGGCGAGCTCGCAAAACTCCGAAAACTACCCTTACCTTCGTCATGTCTGTCCGTCTATCCGCCCTGAAATCGGCTCTCACCGGACGGATATTCATGAAATTTAAGATCTGAATATTTTTTCGGATATCTGTCGAGAAAATTCAAGTTCCATTCAAATCTGACAAGAATAGCGGGCAGTCTATTTTACATGAGGACCAATATATATTCTTGATCATATCTTTTTCAAAATCGTTCCGTTTTTTTGTGATAACGTGGAAAAACAATCCAGTGCCAGGCAGGCCACAGACGACAATCTGGCGCATGCCCATTGCACGCTGGATACCTAAGTCTAAAAAAACACACACACAGTAAACGTAATACTTGTTGTTTTCCAGTCCAACAATGGTTGAACGAACGCGCTTCCATGGTACGTTATACGTACGCTGGCTGCCTTTGTGTCTCCTGATTTTACCCTCAAGTCCAGACTGCTGCTCACAACTGGACTAACGTATCCCGTCTCCTTAAAGCGGGCTGCACTGAGAGTAGAAAATGTCGACAAATAAGACTCGCGAGCGGTACGCGCTGATAACTCCTATCACTTCATCCCAAGACGTGTAAATGTGTCGGGCACTGACCGGACATTCAGGACTGATAACAAGGTCGTAAAACTGATAACAGGGACTGATACTTACAAAACACCACTATTTTCCAGGCTAATGGCATCAGAACAGGAGACAACCAAAACGCAGTCACAACCGAGATGACGTCACGTGACGCGCCGTGACTTTCCATACGCTTCGGCTCCTTTCCTAGACAACTGGTTTAATGGTAGCAATAGCCTTAAATGTTGAGGTGAAGGTGCAGCTTCATGTCCCGTTCGTCTTAGCCTCTCAAGTCCACGGTAACCACACAACAGAAAGACAGGCAGACCCCAACAGCACAGCACTAACCAAGTTTTGCAAACGTGATGTCGGGCTTCCGCCACGAAGTAGATGAGAACTACGCTCTTCTGGGTTATGACGCCAAGTAGTGGTAATTCCTCATCGACGTTTCGGGACAACCTATCGGCCCCATCTTCAAGGGCCAAGAATCCAAAAAGATGGGACCGACAGATTGTTCCGCAAACGTTGCCCCTACTCGCTGCGTAATGGTCCTGAATAGCGCGGTTCTCAAGATTTTACATGCATGCAGCTAGTCAATATTTTGCATTGTATTTTATATGCAGAAAGATACACGCAATGCGCGTTTATTCTGTTTCAACAACCTACCGTTGTTAAATTCTGCGATATCGGGCCGCGCCCCACGTCCTCGTCTGATTCCTTCACGTTTCCAGGCTAAACTTTTATACTCACCTCCCACAATTTGTAAAGGGACGCATAAAATTTGGTATATTATTATTATTATTATCATCATCATCATCATCATCATCTAAAAACGCCATCAACATAAAATCACTTAATCGGTTTTTTTAATACAATTTCTTTTTCATTTCTACAAAAAGAAATAGTGGAAACTAGCCCATACTGGAAGGACACAAACCCGGCAAACACCTGAGGCTGTTCAAAACCAATTTCTACCTGAAATGAACAAAACCCAACCCTTAGTACTCCGCAGAGTTCGTTCTCTTCCTGCACAAGAATTTAAAATATAGTATACTGTCTAGTAAATGGAAGACAGGCTCTATAAAACATCCCGGAACGCCACAAGTCAGTATAACTATCGGATCCACTCACCTCCACGTGCTACGAAGTTTAGAGTACATGGAATTAATCATCCACTTAGTACCAAAGTGAATGTATGGGCAGCACATCCACTGAACCCAATATGGTACAGGTAAAGTTCAACCCAGAACAAGCCGCGAAGGCCCAGAGGGGGGGGGGGGGGGGAGGGGTATCCCCTTCTTTTTTCTTTAACCCCGGCGCTGGTAGGGGGGGGGGGGCCACCCCCCCCCCC
>Ga0123354_10017745_pt1 | contig 11152 bp, 9 predicted proteins | sample TergutLab28metaG_2_FD_97872 | JGI IMG/M metagenome (GOLD analysis project Ga0123354, IMG submission 97872) | Labiotermes labralis P4 segment gut microbial communities from Petit-Saut dam, French Guiana - Lab288 P4 | ecosystem: Host-associated > Arthropoda: Insects > Digestive system > Gut ... | reverse complement strand
TCTGGCCGATATCTCCGTAACCATTGAACTTTGGATATAGGTGTTTTGGGTTATATCGTTATAGTTTGACCTAAGGAACACTCTCCCAAAGTTAGGTCCTTTCCTCCTGGGACACCCTGTATAACAGTTTTTGGGTGATACAATTTGTACATCGTTAGTACACTTCCAGTTTTACTGTCAAATTTTTCTATTCCTTCTAATCTCCAATTAATTAATGGTACCAAAACCGTATCTTAATACTGGAACAGCTAATACTCCAATTACTGTAATTTTATTCTTGGCATTGAGCTCGGATTTCAATACCATTCTTAGTCTCCTGGTGTATTCCTTCTTCAATCTTTCTTCATTTGTTGATGTTGAATGATGCCCTCACTTTTTTCAGTTCCTGGCATTCGTATGTTTTTCCTTGTTCGAGCGCTAGTATTTCTCTGTTGAACTTAAGTGAGTGAGTGAACTAATTTTCCCATCTTGAGTACAGTCTTATCAAAGACGACAAGTCCAAATTCCATATGGATATTATTATTATTATTATTATTATTATTTGTAATTGGCCACTTACAAACAGTATTCTATGAATATTGTGGTGGTAAGATTAAAATGTGTTATTTTAACATATTTCATATATCCAATATAAACTTCTCGGAAATTTTGCCTTTCTGACGGAAAATTGCATACTTTCCGCTTTGTGGTACCTTAAAAAAGACAGATATATTTCGAAAAAAAATTCTTCAGATACTACATTAAGTGTATAGGCCAGTATACAAATTTGCTCATCCACTATGTTTTGATTAGTGACTGCAGAAATTTAAAATATACAGCAGGCCTACGGAGTTCAGGTGGACAGCAGGGAATGACATTGATTCAAATTTTTGACAAAACCGATTAAATGTTAGAAATTTTTAAGCACTAATTACAGACAAATAGCAGCGCATGATACAAATCCCCTTCATTAAAATGGGGAAGTTCTGCTAAGGAATAGTTCTTATGCTGTTTAGAGAAAATGAGAAAGCGAAAACACACAACTGTTTCGCCATTCCTGTTGAATTTTGTAGGAACTGGCAGCTTTTATATTTTGTACACTTCGCAGGCAGCGCCTAGTAACTGGACAACACGGAAAGGTGCTGTGATGGAGGAAGCATTTAGCACGCGAGAAGAAACACAGCCAAACACACATTACTCTATATGGTGAGGTGGATTCAGTAAAAAACACAATTATAATATATGGCTAAATGATGGTGTTTATTAGCAATGTAAAAACTACACGTTTCGGCCTATAGCGGCCATCTTCAGATTTTGACAATTTTCTTGCTATAAGAGTTTTATATGATATGCCTAAACCGCGTGGTGATGATGAGATCTCAACATCGCTATAGGCCGAAACATGTAGTTTTTACATTGTTAATAAACACCATCATTTAGCCATATATTATAGTTGTGTTTTTGACTGAATCTACCCCACCATATAGTTTAAACACACAACGGGGATGGCACATCTCAGAATTACACATTACTCTATCAAATATAAAATGTTCAGGCAGAACATAACTGTGAACCCAAGTTTTATTGACTGACATTTCAGCTACACGTATCCCTGTTTGCAGCTTTGACTTCATAAAAGAAATTCACTATACAGACACTAAACTGTCAATTCATATTTCTAAACGCTCTCAAACCACAGCTTAAACTATACAATGCTGCTGGATTGTAACTGACATCCCGGAGAGTAGCGGCGCCTGGTAGAGGATTGATAAACTCTCTAAAGCGCCGTGTACTTTTATCAATTCTCTTCAGCAGAACACCCGCTACCCTTCATTAATAACCAGCAAAAATTTCTGTCTTCAAATGACCGCTTTTCCGTTTCATTACATTTCAAGACCGCCGATACCCAAGCTAAAAAAATTATTATATTCGTACTTACTGGAGGCTTTTTAAAGGGGCTGTAACAAGAAGGCTCCAAATGGATACCAAGAAGCTGCTAAATACCCATTTCTCCTAAATTTTTATTTGTTTTGGAATACTGCTGCCATGCGTGAAGTTTCAAAAGATCCTGCCATATCCATCGTTAGGGCGAATCAACCTCTAATCAAAGTTATGTTCTCACCAGGTTATCCCGTCTCATACCCCAGAACAGCAACTTCTCTTATATTTTCATTCCGCACTCGATGCGCTGCACTGAACCTTCAATTTCTGACACCCTGCTGGACTCGGTGCACAGTACGGTCGCGAATACAAATGGGGGCACTATAAATTTAAAAGCCCTCCATAATGCTCAGTATTAGAAATTTAAACCTCCTGTTTGACTGAAGGGATAATGGCCAAAGTGAGAACCAAATTTGCCTCGGAATTTACACAGAACCTCTCTATGTCACTAAATTCATCCACAAAACATAATACAGGAAAGATGTGATTAACATCCTGCGCGAGGTTTGAAGTTCAGCAAAATTTAATACTGACGAGTATCAATAAAATCTGTTCATGTATTGAAAGTTTGATTAAAATCGGATAAAAATAATAAAGTGTTTACAATAAAGAATAAAAGCTTTTTTACAGTATCTCAAGCGTATATATTTATAGTAGCGAAAATTAGTTCAAATACGAATTTACAATTATACAGGGGTGCTGGTAATTCCTTAGCCCGACCAGGAAAGTTAATGTTTCTGTCAGAATGGCGTGAATTTCCTTCGGCCCGTTGCCTTGCAGGAAAAAAAAACTTGATAACAGCTCGCGTCTCGATGTTGTTGAAATCGCGCACGTTCCTGACATGCTTCCGAGATTTTTTCCTTCCTGGTCGGGCTAAGGACTTATTATCACCCCGATATTCAAGCCACACAGATGGCAAAACCCGCGGGAGGTAATTGTGTCTGGTGCGGTGCGGGTAGTGTTGACTAATGGAGGAGAGGGGGGAAGTCTGCTATGAGCGGGAGCGACAGACAGTTCCCCCACTACAGACGGATAGAAAGCACCAAAGCTTCGCGATTCAAGTACAGTGAGAGAGTGCACTGTGGGAATGCTTTCAGGATGGTTGGTAGCGAACCGTCACTGGCCATAAAATCTTGCGCATGCGCATCTATCTCATTGTCGTTGGAATACGTTATATTTCAGATAGACGTTTTCAGTTATCGTCATTATTTTTTAGATATCTTCTACACGATCACCCTTCGTAACTTTGTTGCCCCGACGCGCTCAGTCTGGTAGGTGATCCTCTTTTGGGAAACGGGTGTGGTTCACCGAATTACATATAGTTTTAATTATTTCTTTTTTACTTATTTTATTCACTCAATTTAGTCTTGATAAAATAATGGAGCACCATATCAAGTAAACAACTAGATCATTTCTAGGAAACTGACAGAGTCACTTTTCTGTACTCCCACCTACACCACACTCGTAAGCGACTGACTTCCTTACTGGACTGCTAGCGTCCGTTATCAGCACCTAACGTTTCCTCATTTAAATCTCTCCTCTCCTACCTATCACCAACGGTCCCGAATATACGTTGACAGATTCACCTGCAATGCATGCCATGAACCGTCCGTAACTGACGCCAGCAATCCTAATAAACAACTATACTAAACATGATCGGCAACAACCTGAACAAAATAATGGCCATGGACAACCCTGTATCTTTGTCGTTGGCATTTTTTTTATCAGACTGTATGGTATAACAGCCCTGAAGACAGAAATATAAGTATCGCTGAAGTGAAAAATTAAATTTCTTACATTTTTAGAAATTTGTATGTGGTATGAAATTATACAAATGGACAGGTTTATTTACTGAACTATTTAAAGGGAGTCAGAAAGGAGTTTCCCCGGATTTCGGAACTGTGACTTACTAAGCTTTTGCCAAAATACCAGCCTGTGGGTCGAAAACCATTCGATTCTCTTTGTACAGCTACAGCCGTTATGCCATCTCTCGGGTCATACGAACACTAGATTAAACAAGATACCCTCTATGACATATAGATATTCTCTGCCTTCCATTGAACATAAACCAGCATATGCAAATTTAACCTTTTGACGCCTAATGTCAACTATAGTGGTCGTACCGCACCGCTAACCTCTAAACTTACATTTTATATATTTATTCAACAAATATAGGTACTGAATATTTTAAACATGGTATATAATCTCCGTTTTTTTATCTTCAAAATGCAGTTTGTTTCATAATTCTAACGTATTTGGTTCCTGTATCATTCACATTTTATATACAGGATGTGCTAAAATTAGAAAGATAATTCCGGCGCCAAAATGTTAAAATCCTTTTCCACTTGTCAAAGACAAGGAGTTAGGAGAAGGCAGCAAGAGTCTGAGTGAGACAGGCTTATTCATTATGACTCCCTTTGCTGCGGGTCGTATTATATATAAGTATATTTATTCTGCAGATTTTGTTTGTGTCAAAACATGGAAGTTAAGCAATGAATATGTCGCCCTATTTCATTTGACTGAAGAAGAAGGCAGTTTTTTATCCGCGAGATTGGTACGTACAAACCACCCCACTGCAGTGTGTCTGAACCCACGTGACTGGAATAAGAAACTATTTGAATGTACGTATAGGTAATAAAATGCGTGTAAATGCGAAGCAAACTGTAATAAAATCACCTTCCCTATGGTAAACAAGATCGAGATAAGAGCACAATCACTCATCAGTTGAACTTATGAATATATAGTGCAATACTGATTCCTTATTCACTTTGAATATTTTTTTTGTGAGTTGACTGCAGCAGATTCTTTTGTCTTCTAGTTTGCTATCCAAAAATTTAAAGATTAAGATATACAGAACTATAATTTCCTGTTGTTTTGTATGGGTGTGAAACTTAGTCACTCACATTGAGGGAGAAACGCAGGCTGAGGATGTTTGAGAATAGGGTGTTGAGGAGAATATTTGTGTCCAAGAGGGACGATGGGGCAGGGGAGTGGAGAAAACTACACAATTATGAGCTTAATGATCTGTACTGCTCATCCATTAATGTTCTGGTGATAAACTCGAGAAGAATGAGATGGGTGGGGCATGTAGCGCGTACAGGAGAGAGTAAAGGCGTATACAATGTTTCGGCAGGAATACATGAAGGAAAGAGACCACTTGGGAGACCCAGACGTAGATGGGAGGATAATATTAAGATGGATCTTCAGGAAGTGGGATGTGGGGTGCGGACTGGATCGAGCTGGCTCAGGATAGGGACAGGTGTCGGGCGCGTGTGACTGCGGTAATGTGCCTTCGGGTTCCATAAAATGCGGGGAATTCCTTGACTAGCTGAGAAGCGGTTAGCTTCCCAAGAAGGACTCTGCTCCATGGAGCATGGAGTAAGGAAGTAAGTAAGTAACAAGTAAGTAAGCTGATTGCATAGAAGTTGGTTTGTTTCGGACACGACAGCCAGGCACAACTGTACAGCATTTCACTATCTCTCACTCTCTCTATTCGATATTCCAATCACAGTTTGCTGATGCAAGGCTAGTGCTATTTTTTGCATGTTTAATAATTCCACGTGGTCGCGTGCGATGTAAAAGCGATACGTTATTGATCTAGTTTGAACTTTCGTCTCTGCAGTAACCAATAAGCGTACTGCAACCAATGCAGCCTGACCACAGCTCTAGATATTCTCTAACATCAGGCCTTTTCTGATTATAGTCGTTGACATGCTGAGCAGTTTCATTAATTGTTAGCAGCACAACTGTGGAACATTTACCGTAAGATGCAAAGAATATTTCACGAGTATAATGGGGCTGCGACAGCCATGAACAAGCAATGCATTATGGCACTGAGCCCTTCCTCTCAGAAAATAATTTCAAAACACGCCCCTTTCCTATCTGGTACAAGTATTTACAGGCGTAGATGGAAGGATAATATTAAGACGGATTTTCAGGATGTGGGATGTGGGGGACATGGACTGGATAAAGCTGGATCAGGTTAGGGACAAGTGGCGGGCATTTATGAATGCTGTAATGAGCCTTCGGTTTCTGTAAGATGCAGAGAATTTCTTGATTAGCTGAAAAACCTGTTAGCTTCTCAAGAAGGACTCTGCTCCATGGAATGAGTGAGTGAGTAAGTAAGTAATTAAGTGAGTGAGTGAGCAAGTAAGTAAATAAGTTACTAAGTAAGTACGTACACACATTTCGCGCTACTGGAATAGAAGAGACTTTTCCTCACCAGTCTACAGCGCTTTTCACCTTTATGATCTCATATCAGCATTTGAGAGTTTCTTTTTCAAAGAGTACACCACGCAATAATTACTCGTTCTTCCACGCATTTCCTCTAATTTTCCTATCGCCTGAGACCATAAATCAGAGTCGCAAATTATGCCTGGACCCACAAGCTTTTACAATGCCGAAGTAGAAGCAACACCGCGATCTGTTTGACTATAAAGTCAGAAGATCTGTCAGTTTCTACATAAAATATATGTTTCTGCCTGCTGGAGAAACACGTTTTGTATGAAAACACAAGATTGCCAAAGAATTTTTTTTCCATTGCATTTAGTGTGTTCCATAACCGTGCACCAAGGAATATTTAAACTTTTAATATGCGATAAAATATATTTCATACATGTGCATTTGTTGGTTGCAATACACAAGTTTCAATTTTTCGTTGTATTTACTCACCATCAAAACTTGTATTATTATAGCCTACAATTCAAAAATAATTTTATACGAGTTCATGCTCAAATTATTATGATATAATAACTGAAAACCAAAGTTAGCTTACTTTTATAATCTGAACAATGCACTTAGAATTTTGTTATTAGATTTATGACTAAGCTAAAGACATGTAATGTCATTGCCGAGAAAAATTAGATAGAATAACGACATTTAAACTGAAGCTACAAAAACAAGACAATACGTATTGGAAGTGTTTTTTCTCCCATTATGTTGTTATAAGCAGGATTAAACACTTTATTATCCAACAAATGCATAAAATATATAATTCATAGATATAATTACAATTATAAAATATCTAAAATTGCTCCAACATGTTTCGGATCACAAAGGATCCATCATCAGGGAGTCTTATACAGTAGTTGGCTAAAACTACAAGAATGATTCTATCGTGTCCGTTGACATGGACATGTAGTTCACTGTATATGAATGCCTTCATATACAATGAACTGCACACACGCATAACGGGTCAGAATATTCTGCCATAACACCGATCTTGTCCATGTCAACGGACACGATAGAACCATTTTTGTAATTTTAGCCAACTACTGTATAAGACTCCCTGATGATTGATCCTTTGTGATCCGAAACTTGTTGGAGCAATTTTAGATATCTTATAATTTTAATTATATCTACGAATTATATATTTGTGCATTTGTTGGATAATAAAGTGTTTGTCATTGATGCACGGTGCAAAAATGCAGATTATAAGCAGGATATTCCTGCAAAATGTTGATAAGTGTTTAACAAGTTACAATAATCACGTTCCAGAAGAGAGAAATCTTCGATGTACATTTAGTCTTGCTGGTAGTATCTGTAAATTTCTAAAGGGAACTTGAGTGAGGAATTAACGCATTAAGAGTAATTAAGCGCTCCCTAGGCGAAGACCGATCGCCTACAATGCAGCCCTTTTGTTACTGTATACGGCGGATTGGGAATCATATTTCCGGGGGGCGGAGCAACATTTCTCACAGAACTGAAAATAATTTGCCTCATGGGACATTGCGTTGCAGAGACAAAACCATTTTTGCGTAGATTCCGTCTGGTCCTGAAGTCTTCTATTTCGTGTTTGTGCTAAGTAATTAGTTCGAAGTCGGAAGACCTCTAACTTGTGGTTCATTCTTATAATAAAACCAATGAGATGCACTCATTTCTCAAATTTATTTTTGGAATAGGACTCTACAAGTTTCGGTCAGTATCTCGGTCCGTCATCAGTAGTCTAGCGCTGTACACACAGCACAACCTGTCTGACATATACCTATTGCTGTGTGTACAGTGCTAGACTACTGATGATGGACAGAGATACTGTCCGAAACTTGTACAGTCCTATTCCAAAAATAAATTTAAGAAATTAGTGCTTCTCTTTGGTTTTATTACAAGAATATATCACGATGCACGGTCCTCAGAATGTTAAATTTGTGGCTCATAATTTGACAATTTTGTAAGAAACACTTATAAAATAGTTAGTTCTGAGAAGAACCTATGATGTTCTGAAGCTGTGCTGATATGCATAAAAAATGTTACGAATGTAATTAGATATCAGATCAAATTGGGAAATGTTCGCTTAGCGTAAGGGTTCTGTCATACTCCATCTGTGACTCACAGGTTAAATAAAGTGCAGTAAAGCAATAACATTTGCACTGTGTGCACGTGTGGCCTGATTAAAGCAGCAGAAACAGCAAGCCCTGTGCAAAGCTGGTCAGCACAGCTGTTTTCATCACAAGTACCGGAGCGCTGTTGTACAGCACGGTTGGCGGTAGGCAGTTTTGCCAACAGCGGTCGTTCTACCGGAGAACCGCAAAAGGAGAGCGTCCTTGTGTCGGTCGGCGTGGAACATGTCACATTCAATTGTACACAGCGCGGAAAATGAAGACAGGCAAGCAGCCGCCCACCTGCAGACTCTTCGAATGGCGTCTTTTGCTCGACCTCCATTACCGGTTCGGATTCAGGTGTCCAGGTTTCATATCTTGCCCGCGGGTCTCTTTCCCCTTGCTGGAAGCTTTCAGGTTTTTCATTCTTTACACACAAAAGCCGAAATGACACCTAAAATCAGGCCACGGCCCCTTCCTTCTGCTTTCTTTCCAATTCATTATTCACTCCCAACCATACGACGCTGTCAAAGAGCACGAGTTCATCCTCATTAAATTTTTTGTTGCTTGTTTAACGACGCTGTTGGTAGCCGAGACTATACATGTGCGATGACCGGATGATTTGTGAGTGGTGAAAGGATTTTAAAGGACGTGGTATTGTCCAGAAATTTTCCTAGAGGAACTTATTAAACCCACGATATGAAATTCTATCATCCAATGACCCAGTCGATTTTTTAACTGGAGCACCAGTGTACACCGACCTACTTCCGTTGAATAAATAAATAAATAATTAAATACATAAGGTAAAGCAGTCCCGTTACAGGCCTGGAGTGGTCCAGAGGGTTCCAGGAAGTTAAGGTTCCCAGATTTCATGACAACGTGGAAAATGGTATGTAGTCAAAAACAACTGTGTCACATGAGGTGTATTTAATGACTACAGAATGAACAACTACATGTTTCGGCCTGTACTGGCCATCTTCCTAGATTCATGACAACGACACAGGATGGTGGTAAGGTTGTCAGCCTTTCGCACCGGCCGCCTTTACTCCCAGAAAATGCTCCTGGTACTCATTTCTGTTAGCGGCTGATTCGACCCCAGGGCCATAGTGCGATCGGAAGGATTTTATGTCAATGAAAAATTCCAATGACACCAGCTGGGATCGAACCAGCGACCTTCCGATTTGTAGCACAGCACCTTAACCACTATGCTAACGCGGTCCCCAAATAAATAAATACACAAATAAATAAGAGGCGGGATACTGTAGACAATATAGTGAACAGGCTCGGTCTGACGATCCGGAGTTCAAATTACGGCAATACAAGAAATATTTTGCTCGGCCGAAATGTCCATACTTCCTTTGGGGTCCAACCAGCCTCTTGTTTAATGGGTACCGGGGTTCTTTTTCGGGGTTAAAGCGGCCGGGAAGTAAAGCTGATCATTCACTTCCTTCTAGTGCCGAGGCTAAGAATAAGTGGAGTTATACCCGTAACTTACCCCATACGCTCTCATACCTTATACACGGATAACTTTAACTTCATAAATAAATATGAGCTCCACATCCTTATTCTGCCTTCATCACCTTCCGTGCTAAAGACGTCGAGATGAAATATTAATTTGAGAGAAGATCGTTGTGGCCTATTTAAAGGAATAAAGAAGAATGTGAAAACCCGCAAAGTCTCAGCAATACTAACATGGCGTCAGAGGTTCGAGCCCGGTAGACTTTCAATACAAGCCTAAAGCACCAGGTACCCTTTGAACGGAATTTGGTTTTCCACTCTGTACATATTATCAAATACCGGGGGATGATTCAATTGGACACCTGAACTTTCTGCGAATTTTCTACTTGAGATTAACCTGGAGATCACCACTTTCCTACTGCAGTACTCAGAGCAGAACATCCACAGGACTTCATGAACAGTTGGGGTGTGAGCCTCTTAAGGTAGAGAAATAAAGATACTGTTATTACTCGACTTCACATTCGTCAATGGTTACATCACAGGCGGCGATGATAATAAAGGGTTATTAGAAATGACTATCGGGGTTTTAACAACTTTTCATACACAATACACTTGAAATAGGAGTTTATGTATATGTATTTTTTTTATTTAATAGAACCGGAGGGAAAGAGACCACTGGGGAGACCTAGGCGTAGCTGGGTGGATAATATTATGAATGATCTCCAGGAGGTGGGATGTGGGTATATGGACTGGATTGGGCTGGCCCAGGATAGGTACGGATGGCGGAGGCTTGTGAGTGCGGTAATGAACTTTCGGGTTCCATAAAATGCGGGGAATTCCTTGACTAGCTGCAAACCAGTTAGCTTCTCAAGAAGGACTCCGCACTATGGAGTAAGTAAGTAAGTAAGTAACAGAACAACACTCTAAGATTTGTTACATAACTTACAGGTGCTCTATATGTGCACCCTTTGTGATTCTACAAACATCAACACGATAATCGAGTTCGTTCCAAACTGTTTGTAGCATGTCAGCGGTGATGGTTTCATTGGTGGTTCTGATTCGTACCCTCAGTTCCGGGATACTTGCGGGAAGAGGAGGAACATATACCTGATTCTTGACGTAACCCCACAGAAAGAAATCACATTGGGTTGAATCTGGAAACGAGGTGGCAGTTGTTAAAACCCCGATAATCATTTCGAATAACCCTGTATTTATTTACAGTTATTTACCGACAACTTCAACAAAGAAATTTGTACAGAGTCGAATGGCAAAATTAACAGTCAAAACTGTTCTGAGGTGTGTCATCCCCGTTGTGCGTTTAAACTATATGGTAAGGTGAAGTTCGTCAAAAAACACAACTAGAAATTATGGTTAAATGATGTGTTTATTAGCAAAGCAGAACTACATGTTTCGGCCTATAGCGGTCATCTTCAGGTTCTGACAATTTTCTGCTAAAAGAG